>Ga0315903_10001207_pt1 | contig 39002 bp, 35 predicted proteins | sample LakEriMetagenome_7_FD_203524 | JGI IMG/M metagenome (GOLD analysis project Ga0315903, IMG submission 203524) | Freshwater fungal communities from buoy surface, Lake Erie, Ohio, United States - Buoy 2 MA119 | ecosystem: Environmental > Aquatic > Freshwater > Lake | place: USA: Lake Erie, Ohio... | reverse complement strand
TGAGTTGCTATCGGCATGCGTCCTGTCGGAAGTTGATCGAGGATTGAAATATCTAGATCACCAAATACCGTCACCGCCAGAGTTCTAGGGATCGGGGTTGCCGTCATGGTGAGCACATGTGGGGCAGTTTTCCCTTTTTGTCGCAGCGCTTCACGCTGTTCAACACCGAAGCGATGCTGTTCATCGATGACGATAAGGCCAAGATCGTAAAACTCAACCTTCTGAGCAAAAAGGGCATGGGTGCCGACAATAATCTTTGCCTTGCCAGAAACAATTGCCAGCATCGAACTTTTACGTTCAGCGGTGCTTTGCTGCCCTGTAAGCAAGGTAAGGCCAAGTTCGCTAGCTCGCTTTTCTCCTAATGTTCGCAAAATGGATTGGTAATGCTGTGAGGCTAAAACCTCGGTTGGTGCTAATAGCGCAGACTGCCCTTCACTTTCAGCGACGGTGAGCATCGCCCTGACCGCAACCAGTGTTTTACCGGAACCAACTTCACCTTGTAACAATCGGTTCATCGGGTGACCGGCAGCTAAATCCCTAGCAATTTCGTTACCAATCAGGATTTGTTTTTCCGTCAAACTAAAAGGTAGCGATTTATCGAATTGTTCAAGCAGTCCACCGGTTTTTGCTTCGCGGACTGGGGAAATTTGATGTTGGTTGAGCATTCTAGAACGGATCAGGCTTGCCTGCAGCATGAAGGCTTCTTGGTATTTGAGCCTTGCTATCGCCTGATTAGCCTCTTGAATGGTTTTTGGTTGGTGGATTTGCCGTATTGCTTGATTCAAAGAAGGTAGTTCCTCGGTCAGCTCCGCGGGAATTTCATCTGCAATTTGAGTGAGGCCATCAAGGATTATCTTTACTGATCTTTGAATCATCCAGGTAGTACAAGTTGATGAGGCCGGATAAATCGGGATTGGTAATTCTGCCCAGGCTTTGGCGACCTCGTCATCAATCTCATCGTTGAAAAGTGCATAATCGGGGTGCGAGAGCTGCAACTTGCCGTTGAAGCTACCAATCTTTCCTGACCAGAGCCCGCGCGAGCCGGGAAGGAGTTTTTGCTTGCGCCAGGCTTGATTGAAGAAGGTGGCAGTGACAAAGCCTTCGCCGTCGGTGATTTTGACCTCAAGAATGTGGCCGGCTTTCCCCTTCATTCTTCGTTCACTGATATCAACCACATCGGCGATGAGGGTAGCGCTCTCGCCAACCGGAATCTCAGAAATTTTGGTCAGTTCGCCGCGACTGGTATAGCGGCGTGGATAATGGGTTAGCAGATCAGCGAGCGTTACCAGCCCCAAGCTTTTGGCCAACGCCTTGGCGGTCTTTTCGCCAAGTAGTCGATCCAGCTTGGTTTGCGGTAGCAGCATGGTTAAATCTTCCTCGAAGCTTTAGCTAAGTTAGGCTAGGCACACTATGACCAGAATCATCGGTGGCGTTGCTGGCAGCAGAACATTAGTCTCGCCAGCTAAAGCAACCAGACCAACTAGCGATCGAATTCGTGAGAGTGTCTTTAGCCGCTTAGATGCTCTAAACCTTATCGAAGATTCGAAGGTTTTGGATCTTTATGCTGGAACCGGTGCATTGGGCCTTGAAGCAGCTAGCCGCGGCGCAACCCGCGTTGTTTTAGTTGAAAATAATAAGCAGGCACTTGGTGGAATAATCCAAAATTTCAGGATGGTAAAGCAGGCTCTGCAGAAAGAGAATCTGGACTGCGACTTTCAGGCAATCGGTAAAACTGTGCAAAGTTTCCTCGGCAACCAAGATGAAAGCTTCGATTTAGTATTTATCGATCCCCCATATGAAATAGCCAACGATCAAGTTACAGACGTATTGGAACTACTTATGCCATACCTAGAGGCAAACGCAACTGTAGTTTTGGAGCGCTCTAGTAGAGACTCTCAGCCAACAATTCCAGAGCAGTTGAGTTTGACCGAAACCAAGAGCTACGGTGACACGGTTATTTACTGGCTAAACAATTAGAATTAGGCAGTGCAAGAACCAGCAAAGACGCAGTGGGCCAAAATCCAAGTTATGGCTTTAGCTAGAGGGTTTAGCCTTCTAGGAACAGAACTAACAATATTTACTCTAGTTTTTCGCGAGAAAGAACTTGGCCCAGCAGCTGTCGCAGCCCTTTTTATAGTCGGTACGCTTCCGGTAATTATCTTTTCACCACTTGCCGGAACTATTGCCGATCGATTCTCTACCAAATCAGTAATTCCAATTCTTTCTTTAATCGCCGGTGCCGCCGTACTTGCGCAAACACAACGACTTGATACTTGGGCAATTCTCACTTTACTTTTTATTTCAAACACCTGCTATTCAATAATTGGCCCAACTTGGGCAAAACTTACCCCACTACTGGCAAGAAAAGACGATATCAGCCGCGCCATGGGTACTATCCAAAGTTACTTTTCCCTTGCCGGGTTATTCGGTCCCGGAGTGGCTGGAATTCTTGTTTCACAAACCGGCTACGTGGTGACTTTTCTAATTGACGGAATCATTACTGCTTTGATGGCAGTCGTGCCATTTTTGATAGGGGTCACGCACCAACCAGAAAAACTCAAAGCGGGTGAAAAAACCGAGATGACCAAAGGCTTTAGCTTTATGATGCAGAACAGTCTGCTGAGATCTCTGATCATTCTGGTTTTCACAATGGTGCTTTGTCTGAGCGTGGTAAATGTTGGCGACGTATTCTTACTTACCGACGTCCTCGGGGCCGATGCCCTTATCTACGGTTTGGTCGGTTCATTCTTTGCGGTGGGAACTTTGCTGTTTAGCCTTTTTGCTGGCGCGAAGAAATTTACAGGTAAGCAGGAACTTCAAATCCTAGGTGTCGGCATGGCCATCCTCTCGCTGTCTGCCCTAGGGGTTGGTATGGCAGTGCACTACTACATGGTGATGGTCATTTGGTTCATCACCGGCATGGCCAATGCCACCATCAACAGTTACGGGGTTGGCATGATGATCAAGGTAACCCCGCACGAGGTGCAAGGTCGAGTCTTTGCCGCTTTTGGAGCATTGGTCGCTATTGCCAGCATTTCTGCAATGTCTTTGGCTGGTTGGCTGATAGCTGCATTTGGAGTGCGGGAAGTGTTCATCGTGGCCGGCATAGCGGCATTTATAGCGTTTTTGAGCCTATTCCCAACCGTTTATAAAGAACAGCTAAAAATACTTAGAGATCCCGCTTAGGGAATCCGGTGTAAAGCTGCTGCGGTCTACCGATCTTGGTCGCTGGATCATGGTTCATCTCGCGCCAGTGTGAAATCCAACCAGGTAGTCGTCCAAGAGCAAATAGTGCAGTGAACATTCTGGATGGGAAACCCATCGCCTTGTAAATTACACCGGTGTAGAAATCAACATTCGGGTAGAGCTTTCTGGATATGAAGTATTCATCAGCTAGCGCTACCTCCTCCAGCTCCTTGGCAATATCCAATAGCGGATCGGAGACACCAAGATCGGCAAGAACTTTATCTGCTGCTTCTTTGATTATTCTGGCGCGAGGATCCATGTTCTTATATACGCGGTGGCCAAAGCCCATCAGCTTAACGCCGTCTTCCTTGTTCTTTACTCGCTCGATGTATTTCTTCACACCTTCGCCAGATTCACGAATTTCTTTAAGCATTACCAACACAGCTTCATTTGCTCCACCGTGCAGTGGACCAAATAAGGCCGAAACACCAGCTGAAACTGATGCAAAAAGGTTTGCTTGGGAAGAACCAACTAAACGAACTGTTGCAGTTGAGCAGTTCTGCTCGTGGTCGGCGTGCAAGATAAACAAAGTGTCCAACGCTCTGGTTACCACCGGGTTTTGGATGTATGGCTCTGCCATGTTGCCGAAGGACATACGCAAGAAATTCTCGACATAGCTAAGCGAGTTATCTGGATAAAGTAGTGCCTGGCCGAGTGAGTTCTTATGTGAATATGCAACCAGCGTTGGCAACTTGGCTAGCAGTCGAACCGTTGAAAGTTCCACCTGGTTATCGTCGTGCGGGTTGAGAGAATCCTGATAGAAAGTTGATAACGCTGACACGCTGGCTGCCAAAACACTCATCGGGTGAGCATTCTGCGGCATTGCGTGGAAGATGTTTTTGAGATCCTCGTGAATCAAAGTGTGATGACGGATATTGTCATCCCAGTTTGCTAACTGGTCTGCAGTTGGCAGCTCACCGTAAATCAATAGGTAGGCAACTTCAATGAATGTCTTTTTACTTGCTAGCTGCTCGATCGGGTAGCCGCGATACCTGAGGATTCCCTCATCGCCGTCAATGAAGGTAATTGCAGATTTGGTGTTGGCCGTGTTTACAAATCCCATGTCGTAGGAGTTGAGCCCGGTCATTTGGTTCAGCTTGGAAAAATCAATAACTGAGTCACCATCGGATGCTGAAAGTATAGGAAAATCCGCCGAACCGCCTGGGTAATTAAGCGTTACTTTCTGCTCGTTCTCACTGGACAAAGGGCATCTCCTGATAGTTGGTTTAACTATTTAACTTTATGGCATTACTTAGCCGATTGGCACCCTCTGCGATTTTGTCATCGGTTGCGGTAATTGAGAATCTGACATACTCACTGCCACCCGCCTCATAGAACTCACCCGGCACGACCAATATGCCCAGCTCAGCCATTCGCCTTACCGTCGACCAGCAATCTTCGCCTAGGCTTGCCCATAAATACAAACCAGCCTCTGAGTCACTGACCGTAAAGCCGTAATTCTTCACTGCAGAAAGTAATAACTCACGTCGAGAACGATAAATCTCACGTTCAAGCAAAACATGCTGGTGGTCTCCTAAAGCTGCAATAACTGCCTGCTGAACCGGAGCGGGCATCATCAGGCCGCTATGCATACGAAGATTCACTATCGGTTGAATTAGATTTTTATCCCCTGCTGCAAAGGCTGCTCTATAGCCTGCCAGGTTTGATTGTTTACTAAGCGAATAGAGCACCAGTAAGTTTTCCTGGTTTCCATCAGATACCGCTGGATCTAATAATGATGGAATTCGAGTTTCCGCCCACTGCCCCCAACCTAGTTCGGCGTAGCACTCATCCGAAGCTAGCACCGCACCAAGTTCTCTTGCTCTTTTGACTGCTTTTCGCAAAGCTGGGACATCCAAAACTTTTCCGTCAGGATTTCCTGGTGAGTTAAGCCAAATCAATTTTGTGTTAGCTGGCCATTCATCGGGATCATCAGAACTTATGATTTCTGCTCCAACCAAACTTGCCCCGACCACGTAAGCGGTATAGGCAACTCTCGGTTGAACAACAACATCGCCTTTACCGAGACCTAAAAACAGTGGCAAAAAAGAGATCAGCTCTTTTGAGCCAATGCTCGGCATAACCTGATCGGTGCTGAGATTCGGAACTGCTCGCCGTAGCGCAAACCAGTCAACTATGGCTTGGCGAAGTTCAAGCGATCCAGCAGTTGATGGATAACCTGGCGCGTTAGTTGCTTGAATAAGTGCATCTTGAATAACTTGCGGGGTTGGATCAACCGGCGAACCGACGGATAGATCAACCATTCCGTTTGGATGTTGCCTAGCTATTTCCTCGTATGGCTTTAGTTTCTTCCAGGGGTACTCTGGCAAGCCGTCAAACATGAACTACTCGCCCTGTGGCGGTAATACGGAAACTACTTCGTGATCGCCTGGGATAGGGCCAACCTTGGCTGCGCCTCCAGGAGATCCGATAGTGCTGAAAAACTCAACGTTTGCCTTGTAGTAATCGGCCCACTGTGCAGGCAGGTCGTCCTCGTAATAAATTGCCTCTACCGGGCAAACAGGTTCGCAGGCACCGCAGTCAACACACTCGTCCGGGTGAATATAAAGCATGCGGTCACCCTCGTAGATGCAGTCGACCGGACACTCGGCAATGCAGGCCTTGTCTTTGACGTCAACGCATGGAAGGGCAATTACATAAGTCACTTTTATTAAATCCTTTTAGTCTCTAACTCAATTATCTAACTAGAGATGCGGCTTATTTGATCTAGCGCGCCACTTAGCCAAATCAATTCTTGGGAAGACAGCTGCCACCAGGCAGATCAGCAGGGCGAATAGCACATAGCGATTACCGTTTTTGTTATCGTCGATAAAAGCGCCAAAAGTCGGATTTCTAGATAGCCACCAAATAGCAAGGGTCATCCCAGCATTTAATAGATATAGCGCTCCTCTTGAATTTCTGAGCATACGAAGTCCAAAGGTGATTGAAGCGGTTGCCCCTAAAGCTAAATAAAGCCCCAGTGGCGATTGTCTTCCATTATCGGCAACTATGTCGTGCACGTATGCTCCGGCATAGCCTAGAGCCAGCCCAAGTGGTAAACCGAAGGATGCCAAAACAGCTGGTTTAAACCAAGGCAGGATATTTGGGCTAGCCAGACGAAGCCGCTCAGGCTGGTCGAAACGGAATTCAATACCGTCTACCACCGAGTAGGTATCGCGATAAATCGACACCTGCGATGCGTGGGCTGATAGCGCTGCCTTTTTCAAATCAGCAGTTTTCTCTCCGCCAACCGATACATTAGCCCGCTCACCCGGTTCAGCGATAACCCAGAACGCCGGCTTTTTGCCTCTAACTTGCTTGCGAAAACGGCGCATTGCCATCGCTGTTGCATCGTGAGTTTTTTTGTGATCCGGATGCCCCCAACCACCTTTGGAGTTATAAGTGATTACCGCATCGGGCTTAAAACTTTGCATAACCTGGAAGATGTCGTCCGCGACAACCGGGGTTGAGACAGCACTGAGCGACATTTCATCAACCCGCAGTGGAGTTGTTGGAACGCCAAGGTTTCCGATGCGAACACCGCTGTCTAGATAAGCTCTTGTGCCGGCAAACTTGAAGTTTTTCACACCGAGTGAAGCCATGGCATTTTTTAGTTCTCCAGCGCGGAACGCCCCCATTGCAGCACGATTAGCTTCAAGGGATTTTAATTCTTCGAGTTTGGCCTTGCCGCGTTCGCCTCTGGTCAGGGTAAGCAGGAAAACCTCTGCACCGCGTTCGATGGCATCGGCGATCACGTGAGCTGTTTGTAAAGACTCATCGTCCGGGTGCGCGTGCACCAAGAGGATGCGCTTGGCAGTGAATCTTTGTTTAGCCATAAGAAAAACCTTAGTTTAGAACCTTAAGCCTATTGACGATTAGCCGCCAGCAAGGGTAGATTAACTTAGGTAACCCTAACTTCGAATGGTCTGATAACCATCGCGAAAGGCATGTGTGCTCGCTAATTTCCTAATCGGCCTCCGTGAAGGCCTAGAAGCCTCCCTAATCGTCGGAATCTTGGTCGCCTACTGCATCAAATCTGGTCGCAAGTCCGCTCTCGCAGGCATTTTCTGGGGAACACTAATCGCTGTGCTGGTATCCATCGGAGTCGGTGTGCTGCTAAGCGAGTTTGTTGAGGTAGCACCGGCTGGTATCAATGAGATCATTGCTGGTTTGGCTTCGATTCTGGCTGTGGTATTTGTTACCTGGATGATTTTCTGGATGGCCAGACAGGCCAAAAACATGCGTAAAGAGCTGCACGAGAAAATGGATCAGGCGGGAGAAAAGAACATCACGCTAGTTTTGGTGGCTTTCTTTGCTGTTATTCGTGAAGGTGTTGAAACAGCGGTATTCCTCTGGAGTGCAAGTCGGGCAACCGGCGCAGACACCAACCCGGTCTTAGGTGCTTCCCTTGGTTTGGGGCTAGCCGCAGTGCTCGGTTACCTGGTTTACCGTGGTGCACTGAAATTAAACTTGAGCAGATTCTTCCAAGTAACAGGAGCGTTCCTAATTGTTGTTGCCGCCGGAATCTTGGCCTACGGAATTCACGAACTTCAGGAAATTGGCTGGTTCCCCTTCCTAACCCAAACCAGTTATGACCTTTCTGGGGTCATCACTCGCGATTCATGGATAGATACCTTGCTACGTGGAACAATCAGCTTTAGATCAGCACCGTCAGTTCTGGAGAGCATCTTCTGGTTCGGCTACGTGATTATCATCGGCTGGCTGTTTCTCAAGCCAGCAAAAGCTAAAACGAACTAATTTACGTTTTCGTTAGCGCGCTTTTTCGCAGCCAAAGATCTTGCCCTGATATTTGCATCAAGCTCAACTTTACGAATTCGAGTGGCTTCAGGTGTCACCTCAACGCATTCATCTTCTCTGGCAAATTCCAAACACTCTTCTAATGAAAGCTTTCTTGGTGGAGTTAGCGACTGGAAATCCTCCGATGAGGAAGCGCGCATGTTGGTAAGTTTTTTCTCCTTGGTGATATTCACATCCATATCTTCACTTCTGGAATTTTCACCAACTACCATTCCGGCGTAAACTTCAGAGGTCGGCTCAACAAAGAAGCTTCCCCTCTCCTGCAAGGCAATCATGGCAAATGGTGTTGCCACTCCTGAACGATCAGCAACAAGTGAACCATTGGTTCGAGTGACAATCTCACCAGCCCAAGGCTCATAGCCGGCTGAGATGGCGTTGGCGATTCCAGTTCCCTTGGTGGTGGTTAGAAACTCCGTTCTAAAACCAATAAGGCCACGCGATGGCACCATGAATTCCATCCGCACCCAACCGGTCGAGTGATTGACCATGTTCTTCATTCGACCTTTGCGAGCGGCCATCAACTGGGTAATGGCACCGAGGAATTCCTCTGGAACATCGATAGTCAAATCTTCCACAGGCTCATGCAGTTTGCCGTCAATTTTCTTGGTCACTACCTGAGGCTTACCAACAGTTAGCTCGTAACCTTCGCGTCGCATCTGCTCGACCAAGATGGCTAGGGCCAATTCCCCACGCCCTTGAACCTCCCAGGCATCTGGACGGTCGGTTGGCAAAACTTTGATGGACACGTTACCGATTAGCTCACGGTCAAGGCGATCCTTCACCAATCTTGCAGTTACCTTAGCGCCTTTGACTCGTCCAGCCATCGGTGAGGTATTGATACCGATAGTCATCGAGATCGCTGGATCATCAACTTTGATTAGCGGTAGCGCGCGAACATCATTCGGGTCGGCCAGAGTTTCACCGATAGTTATTTCTTCAATACCGGCAACAGCAACAATATCCCCAGCGCTGGCATCCTCGGTTGGAACTCGTTCCAAAGCTTTGGTTTTTAGAAGTTCAGTCACCTTCACCGTTTGAGTGGTGCCATCCTGTCGAACCCAAGCAACCTGCTGACCTTTACGGATGGTTCCGTTGAAGATTCGAAGAAGTGCTAGTCTGCCAAGAAATGGTGAAGCATCCAAGTTAGTTACATGCGCTTGCAATGGTGCTTCATCATCATAGGTAGGAGCTGGGATGTGCTTTAAAATCGCTGCGAAAAGCGGTTCCAGGTTATCGCTATCCGGAAGCGTGCCATCGGCGGGCTTATTCAAACTAGCTCTTCCGGCACGGCCCGACGCGTAAATAACCGGCAGATCCAAAACCGAGTCAATATCTAAATCCGGGACATCCTCGTGGATATCGCTTGCCAAACCTAGAAGCAGATCATGTGTTTCTTCGACTACCTCATCGATTCTGGCATCAGGTCGGTCTGTTTTATTCACAAGCAGAATAACGGTCAAGTTAGCTTCGAGCGCTTTACGAAGGACAAATCGGGTCTGCGGCAGAGGGCCCTCTGATGCGTCGACCAGGAGGACAACGCCGTCAACCATGGATAGCCCTCGCTCAACCTCACCACCGAAATCAGCGTGACCTGGAGTATCGATCACATTGATGGTGATTTCTCGGCCCTCGGAACTTGGGCCTTTATAGGCAATTGCGGTGTTTTTAGCGAGGATGGTGATGCCTTTTTCGCGCTCAAGATCCCCTGAGTCCAAAATACGTTCACCTAGATTGGCGTGCTCACCAAAGGCTCCGGTTTGACGCAGCATGGCGTCAACAAGCGTAGTTTTACCGTGGTCAACGTGAGCCACGATTGCGACATTGCGAATGTCATCTCTTTTGATAAGAGCCATTAGTTTTCCTTTGGGCATGGCACCATCAAGTTAGATGACGGTGAACTTGTTCGATCGAACCTAATGAGTCTAACCGACTATGTATTCGAATCCCAGATGCAAGTACTGAAGCAGATTCGGCTGGTAAGCCTAGATGCTCCGAGTTACTTCTTCTTCGGTGTTGGCTTCTTCGCGGTTGGCTTAGCCGGGGCAGCTTTCTTGGCTGGTGCCTTTGGCTTTGCTGGAGCGGCCTTCTTAGCAGGTGCCTTCGGCTTAGCTGGAGAAGCTTTCTTCACCGCGGTCTTTGCAGAAGCCTTCTTAGGCGCGGTTGCCACTGCCTTGCTTCCTTCGCTGGCTAAAAGCTTGGCCCTAGCCTCGCGACGCTTCTTCTGCTCCTTAGGATCTGGAACTGGGACTGCGGCAAGCAAAGTCTTGGTGTAGAGCTGGGTTGGCTTGTTCAAGATTTGGTCTCTTGGGCCAACTTCAACTAACTTTCCATACTGCATAACAGCGATGCGGTGGGCGAGAATATCAACCACACCGATGTCGTGGGTGATGAACAAACAGGCGAACTTCAGTTTGTCTTGCAGATTCTGCAATAGATCCAAGAACCTAGCCTGAACTGACACGTCAAGGGCGGAAGTTGGTTCGTCAGCAATCAGCAAATCAGGTGACATCGCTAGTGCGCGGGCAATACCCACACGCTGCTTCTGTCCACCAGAAAGTTCGTGCGGATAACGGTTACGGTATGAACGAGGAAGTTCAACCGAGTCGAGTAGGTCCTCGACGCGCTTGTCTAGCTCTTCACCCTTGGCCAACTTGGCTAGGAACAACGGCTCACCGATGCTCTCACCAATGGGCAGTCTTGGGTTCAAAGACGATGCTGGATCTTGGAATACGATTCCGGTGTGCTGACGAATTGCTCGTAGCTTTTTCATGTCTGCGCCGGCAATTTCATCACCGAGCAGCTTGATCGATCCTGAGTGCACTGGAAGAAGGCCAATAGCAGCACGACCAACGGTAGTCTTACCGGAACCCGATTCACCAACGAGACCCAAGATTTCACCAGGCTTGATGTCGAAGGAAACTCCATCAACAGCGCGGAAGGCAGGAATACGGCCACGCTTTGGATACTCAATCACCAAATCGGTGACTTCAAGAACTGACTGAGCCTTTGCATCTGTCTTAGCTAGTTCACGAACCTTGACTGATCCAAGTTTTGGAACAGACGCAAGAAGTGATTTGGTGTAAGGGTGCTTCGGTTTGTTAAAGATGTTCTCTGAGGTGTCTTCTTCAACTGTTACACCGTCCTTCATAACTAGGATTCGGTCTGACAGGTCAGCAACAACGCCCATGTCGTGAGTAATCAAAAGAACTGCTGAGTTCAGTTTGTCCTTAAGGTTTCTCATCAAGTCGAGAATTTCAGCCTGAACCGTTACGTCCAACGCAGTAGTTGGCTCATCGGCGATTAGCAAGGAAGGGTCACAGGCAAGAGCTTGCGCAATCATCGCGCGCTGACGTTGACCACCGGAAAGCTGGTGCGGATACTTGTTGAAACTCAATTCTGGCTCAGGAATTTCCACAAGGGTAAGCAATTCGATTGCTCGCTCCTTGGCAGTTTCTGGGCCCATCTCGAAGTGGTTGCGAAGAACTTCAACGATTTGGAAGCCAACGGTGTAGACCGGGTTAAGCGCCGTCATTGGCTCCTGGAAGATGTAAGCAACTTCCTTACCGCGGAATTTACGAAGCACCCCCAGCGGTTGGTGCAGCATTTCGGTGCCTTTTACCTTGACGCTGCCTGTTACGTTAGCGTTTTCTGCTAGAAGCCCCATTAGACCCATGGCTGTGGTTGATTTACCGGATCCAGACTCACCTACGATGGCGAGTACTTCACCAGCGGCTAGTTCGAAGTTCATGTCTACCGCTGCTGGGAACCATTGCCCCTCAACCCAGAAATCAACATTGAAATTCTTGACTTCTAGAATTAACTCTTTGGATGGCATTACGCTGCTACCTTTCTTGGTGAAAACGCTGTAAATTCACTTTTCAGCGGGATACTTCCTGTAATCTCAAAATTATGCAAGACGTGCACATTTTTAGAGGTAAGGTCGGTTGGGTTTACCTGATTGCCGCCAACTTGATTGTTGCCTTGACCTTCTTCTCTTTCCTCTATGCCGGCTATGTAAAAGAGGCCATGGTTAGCCTTCTCAACGGCTTTGCCGTTTCTGTGGTTATTTGGATTTTCGTTATCATGCCGAAGATCGTTTACAGCAACCAACGTATCGAAATCCACAATCCCTTCACAACAGTCAAGGTTCCTTGGACGGAAGTCATCGGCTACCTGACTAAATACTCTTTTACAGTTCAAACCGTTACTGCCAAGTACTCTTCCTGGGCTGCCCCAGCTCCAAGCATTTTCGCTGCCCGTAGAACTCACAAAGCTGACTTCAAATCCAGAGATCTCACTAGCAAGACAATCATTACCCCTAGCGAATCCCCGAATTCCGCTAGCGGAGCAGCATACGTGCTGGCCATGCGCTATCAGAGAAGCATTCAAACCGACGAACTGGGTAGCCCAGTCAAATCCATCAACTGGACTTCCGTCGTTTTGAGTGTCTGCGCTTTGGCTGCAGTTGCTTACAACTTTGTTCACTGATTAGCCGTCGCAGTCTGCTGAGCTGCCTTCTTGGCCATGGCGCGACGCTTTACATCTCTTCTCTGGCGAGGGTCAAACGCGTCGCGCAGCCCATCACCGATGAAGTTGATGCTCAGAGCAATCAGAATCAGGATCAAACCAGGCCACCAGAATAGCCAAGGAGCAAAGGTGAATTGGCTTTGGTACTCGTTAATCAACAAACCAAGCGAAACATCCGGTGCCTTCACACCAAAGCCAAGGAATGAAAGACCTGTCTCAATCAAGATTGAGCTTGAAAGCAAAAGTGTGGTCGAAACAATAATCACACCGACCGAGTTTGGCAGAATGTGCTTGAAAATAATTCTGGTATTCGATGCGCCAGCCACTCTTGCAGCATCGACGAACTCTCGCTCACGAAGAGTAAGGAACTCTCCTCGAACAAGACGTGCCAGACCGGTCCAGGCAAAGATACCCAGGAATACTGCAAGAACCACCACACCTTGAGGGCCAAAGTTGTGACCAATAACTGCACCGATAAGAATGCTAGGAACAGTAATGATGAAGTCAGTGAATCGCATCATGACTGCGTCGATGATTCCGCCAAAGAATCCAGAAACTGCGCCGATAACGGTTCCGATAAAGGCACCGAGAGACCCGATGATAACCATTACCATGAGTGAAATCTCAGAACCGCGCATTACCAGTGCAAAGTAGTCACGTCCGTTAGAAATCTGACCGAATGGGTGGTCGGCGCTTGGACATCCAGAGGCACAAACTCCCATTGGAAGCAAATCTTCGTGACTGTACTTCCACCAACCCTGAATAGTAATTCTTGCCTGGTCAGAACCTAGGTGAATACCCGAAGCGCTGTAGACGAAGATTGTGAAAAGAATCATGAAAATCAAACCGGCAATAGCTGGCTTGTGCTGAAGAAACTTCTTGAGGATTATCTTTCCTTGACTCAAACCCTCAGTTTCAATTTCTCTGGCTTTCACTGGACTGTCGCTCATAACTAATTGCCTTCCATATCCTTATGCTTTTCGGGTATTACCCAACAGTTCTAGCCACGAATCCTAATTCGTGGGTCTAATACGGTATAAATAACGTCGGCTGCAAGTGTTGCCATGACAGCCAAGAATGCTGTAATACTGAATGTTCCCATCAGTAGGTTTAGATCCTGTGCACCGATAGCTTCAGCTGCCAAGCTTCCCATACCACGCCATCCGAAGACGTTTTCTGTGATGATCGCACCACCAAGCAAGCCTGCGATGTCGAAGGCAATCAGGGTAGTCAAAGGAATCATGGCGTTTCGCAAAGCGTGGCGAAGGATGACCTCGCGCTCTGGAATACCTTTAGCTCTAGCTGTTCTTACGTAGTCCATGCTTAGTACTTCTAGAACCGATGCACGCGAATAACGAAGGTATCCAGCGAAGGAGATCAAGGTAAGTGCTGTTGTAGGCAGAATCAAGTGGGTGATTATGTCTAGGTTGATAATCCAGAAATCGTTGGAGTCTAGCGTGATGTTGTAGGCAGACATTGTCTGGATAGGCCTACCATCTGTCTCCACGAAATACTGCTGCCAAGACTGCATGAATCTATCTAGGACTGTATAGAGGGAGATGAATACTGCAGACAGCATAGAGACTGTGATAACCGGCCCTTTGTCCACCTTGGTGAAGAGGTAACCAACAAAGTAGCTCACAACTAACATCAGGAGGGCAAAACCAATGATCATTTGATAGTTGGCTGAACCGTTAGCAAGTAGGTTGAACGGGTAGTACATCGCTACACCAATTCCAGCTGATGTTAGACCAGCATAGAATGCCTTCTTGTTTTGGAGGCCAGCAAATACGTGGCAGAGCCCAACGCTGGTAAGACCACCGAGGACTGCGACTCCAATAATTCCAAGGCTCGGGTTCAAGAACCAGTTAGTTGCACTGGCGAAGAAGAACAGAGCGAAGAAGATTGCAAAAGCCACTCCCCAGGAAATTAGGAATCGCTTTCGGGTGCCCCCGACAAATCCCGCGACTATCAATCCGAGTATCAGCGAGGCTATCAAATTCCATTGCAGCTCTATCTGGGGTTTTGCTAAGAAGTCGTTGAAGCCAATTGCCATGTACTCCTTTAGCAAAACGGCAACCCAGAAAATTGGCAATGAGAATAAAACGAAGGCTAGGAACGTTAGCGAGTAGTCAAGTCTTGAGTACTGGCGGATTGCGCTGATGATTCCGAAAGTGATACCAATGACGATAGCCAGGATTGTAGCCAATGTCACAAGTCGAACTGTGTTCGGAATCGCTAGAGCTAGAGAGTCGATAACCGGGATACGGGTGCTAACTGCAATACCAAAATCTGGCTTACCAATTAGCACGCCGAGAACTTTTTGCAACCATAAGAAATAACGAGCCGGAGGCGGAACGTCAAGCTGATAAGCCTTGGTTAGCTCAGCAATAATAGTTTCTTTTTTCGGATCAGTAGATTCTCGAATGGCAGCGAGTGGATCACCCGAGTATGCTGCCAAGTTATATGAAAGGAAAGTGGAACCAAAGAGAATAAGTAGGGCTATGCCAATTCTTCGACCGACGTATGACAACATAAGTAATTCAAACCTTCTTTAGTAAGCGTCTTATAAAAATACTAACAGATTAGCCCTTTTTATTGCCCTTGAAATCACAAAGATATGGGGCTTAAAGCCTTGTTGGTGGCGCCCCGAGGGACGCCACCAACAATGGTTCTGGATTCTAAATCAATTAGTAAGTAATTGACCAGAAGTTCCAAGTTACGTTTGGAGCAAGAGGGCTTGGGAAGATGTTCTTCAAGTCCTTGTTCCAAGCTGATGCTCCTGGCCACTGGTAAATAGGTAGTGTCCAGTAGTTAGACCATAGTCTCTTCTCAGCGTTGATCTTTGTTGTGATTAGAGATGTAGCGGTCTGGATCTTCTCGAATTCACCTAGTAGAGAATCCATGGTTGCGTCACTCCAGCCTGCGCTGTTGTTTCCACCATCTGATTCGTACTGTGGGTTGGTTCCGGTCTGTGATAGACCAGTCTTAACCCAAGCGAACTGAGCAGCATCGAAGTTGTTACAGTCAAGAAGGACTCCCCATAGGGTTGCGTTTGTGTAGTGAACTACATCAAACCCAGCCTGAGCACCAAGAATCTTCATCTGCGTGATCGAGTCAACGCGGCTTCCTCTTGTGCTGGTTAGAACCTTAACTGTTACAGGTGTTGAACTCCACTTAGCGACCAAAGCCTTAGCCATGTTAACACGGGTTGCTTCGTCCTTTAAGAAGTCGTTCACGTAGAGGCTTGAACCTGCAACGACCTTCGAGTAATCACCTTCAGTTGTAAGTGAGAACAAGCTGTTTAGAACAGGAGAGTCGGTTGCTGATGGGTCAAAGACCTTAGCTACGTAGGTGTTAGCCAACTTAGGTCTTGGAACTAGCAATAGGAATGCCTTGCGTAGATCCTTAGCCTCTTGGCTGTTGCCCTTGAACGGACCGTCGTATGGAGCGTCACAGCTCTCACCTTCGATTACGTTATCAATCGGGAACTGTGAGTCACCGGTGCGCAAGTCGAAGTGCTCGTAAGTCAGAATGTTTCCTCTGAAACGAGTCAACTCTGGGTTTGAAACACCAGACCAGAATGCAGCTGATGATCCACCTGAGTAAAGGTCAATTTCACCGTTGGCCAAAGCCTGAGCAACTGATGTGTCTGAGAAGTTGCTGATGCTTGAAGCCATCTTGAAGATGATCTTTTCTAGGTTACCGGTGCGCTTTGGAGCTCCACCTTCGTTTGCACGAGGGTTCAAAGACAAAGTACAGTCAGTTGCGCGGCACTCGCTGATCATGAACGTACCGTTAGAGATAAGCAACAATGGGTTGGTGCTTGAGTTAACGGTTGTAATGTTCCAAACAGTTGACCACTTCTTTGCAATCTTGCCCATCAAAGAACGAGCAGCGGTACGAGAGTCAAGTGCGTCCTCGTAGTCCTCGTCATCTTCGTTTGGAAGAGAAGCAATTGAGTCGTAGTAAGCGTCTTCGAACAATGACTTGTAAGTGGCGTTGGTACGTGCAGTCTGAAGTGCTCTCTTACCCTTGGCAAGTGCTACCATCGCGTGAACTGCACCAGGACCAGGACCAAAAATCTGCCAGTCAGGCTGGAAAGCGTCATACTTAACGGTTAGCGAGAAGTTGTCATCGCTAATGTCAAATGATTCTGCTCTGGTGTGGTCATCGTAAGCGCCACCGTAACCGGCAGAGTCAAACAGTGAACCAGCGTCAGAAGCAGGATCTCCTAGACCAGCCTTCTTCGAGTAATCGCTGCTCGAAATTGCGTGGCTTAGAAGAAGGTCCTGAGCAGTAATCAGAGTTCCGTCTGAATACTTAAGACCTTTCTTAACTGTGTAAGTTACCGAGAAGCAACCGAACTCGTCAGTTGTAGAGGTAGTTGCACAGTTGTTTCTTGTGATCTTGAAAGTTCCGAAGTTGGTGTTACGAATCAACTGAGCTTTGTTGTTGTAATACGTAAAACCAGCACCAGTCGGACCAACAACGTTGCTGTTTGTAAGAAGGTTGTAACCGTTCACAGCAGTGTTTAGACCCGAAAGGATGTTGCTTTCTTGAACAATCATCGTCTTGTTTGCCGCAGTTGCGTTCGCTGGCGCAAGGCTTAGGCCTGTAACACCAAGAACAGAAACTGCGACTAGAGCAGTAGCTCTAGCTAGACTTTTCATCATTGTTTCTCCTTGTAATGGTTAGAAACACCCGGTAGGGAAAACCCTGCCAAATGTTCCTTGGGTAATGAAACTCTACAACTAATAACTGACTTCAAACAGGGGTTGTTGCCCAAATCGTTACATTTCTTTACAGTTACCAAATATTCAGGAAAACCCCAGAAATACAGGGGTTTCAGGGGTTGAGCCAGCAACCTGCTAGGGTTATCTAACGCTCAACTGAGCCCAGTTGTTTGGCCAGGGGAAACTGGTGAAAATCCAGTGCTGACCCGCAACCGTAAGTCGATTCTTCGATAAGTCGGAATGCCTGCCCAAATAACGACTCCTAATTTATACTGTCGTGGTCTGCAGGTGGAGTCGGGTAGTTTCTTGCCCGTCGTCGCATGGAGATCGCTTCCTGAAAGGTTGCGATGTCAAAATCAATCAAAGTGCGCTCAGTCTTACTGGCCGCCATCTCATTACTAACAATATTCAGTGTTACCGCTTGTTCCGCGGGTCGCTATGGCTCTGATCAAGCTCCGAAAACAAGCAAATACATTTTAGATAACTTCGAAAAAACCGATTTCCTAGATCCATTTAAAAATGGTAATGGTGACATTGGATCGACTATGGAAGCCGTGGTCCAACTTTCCGGAGTTGGCTATAAAGAAAAGCTAGTCAAAGTCGGTAAATGGCTCAGTTCAAACACTGATCAACTAACTAGTGCTGGACTCAAGGGTCAGTATCTTTTCGCAGCACAGGTTCTTGAATTTGAAACCGATCCCACCGTTGCAGCGCAACTCGAAGAGTTGAAGCTGCTAATCAACAGTGATGGTTCGATTAAAGAAGAGACCAATAACTTTTCTGTGGGTCTAGTAGTTTTTGGTTTGCTAGCTGCTGAAGAAAACAATCTGGCTGTAAAAGTGGCCCTGCACCTAGTCAAACAAATAGAACCTAACGGTGGTGTGAAATATTACCTTGGAGATATGGAGTCTGGTCCCGCAGCAGATGTCACCGGACTAGTGATCATGGCGTTGCAAGCAGCGAAAGAATTTAGTTCGGGTGAGGACAAAGCTACCCTTGAGTTTGCCGTAAGCCGAACATCAGACTGGTTGATTGGATCCAGCTATGAAGGCAGATTCTGGCTTGGCGATACAACTGCCGATGTGAGTGGAACGGCCTACGCGATTATGGCGCTTAGTGCTCTGGGAGAAAACTTTGAACAACCGCTTATTTGGCTAAAGGAGCAAATCAACGCTAAAGATAACGGTGTGGTTAGCGCTTGGTCTGCCCCAAACAGCGACATCTTCACAACAAACCAGTCAATCCTGGCTTTGTCGAAGCTAAGTTTTATTGACGTCCTAAACAACACCAAGTAGTTCATGCGTCTGTTCGTTCGGCTCTCACTTCTGGGGCTGGTGGCTTTGGTAGCTGTTGGGTTCTTACTCAGCAGCAACCAGAGCTCCCCCCAGCCATTAGTAAAGGTGTCGGTGCAAGCTGGCCAATGCCAAGAATCCGGCATTTCCGTTGTTGTTGATTTTGGAATCAGTAAATCAAATCAAACTACCGAAAAATGTGTCAAGAATTATCAAGGTAATTCTTGGAACCTTTTAGAAACCGCTGGTTTTGAAGTACTTGGTACAGAAAAGTATCCAACTGCTTTCGTTTGTCGAATAAACCAAGTGCCGGATTCGCAAACCGAGAGGTGCATTTCAACGCCTGGAACGGCAAACGGATCTTGGGCCTACTTCATCGCTGACCCAGAAACTAACTCTTGGGTATACAGCTCTTACGGGGCTGCCAACCATGTTGCTGTCTGCGGAAGTGCCGAGGGTTGGCGTTTTCTTGCATCGGATGAAGATCTAAAAACTCAACCGAGCGTCAAACCGATGACAACCAGTTGTGAAAAATAATCCATTCAACGCTCAAAACACCAATCCAGCTACCTGGTGGTTAGTTGGCATCTGCTTGGCAGTGCTGGCCTCACTGACTACCAGTGCGCTTTTACTGCTGTTTATCGCGGTTGGCAGTATGTTGATTGTCCTTTTATGCCGTGACCAATCGAGCTGGTCCAAATCGATTAAGTTTTACCTGCTACTAGCAATAGCAGTAGTTCTGATTCGGGTTATCTTCAGAATTATCTTCAACTTAGAAACTGCACCATCGAATCCAATTTTGGTTTTACCAAGTCTTGAGATCTCGCTGGGATTTGGTTCTAGTCTGCGACTGTTTGGTGCTATCTCGGCGACCAGTCTTATGGCCGCAATAACTGATGGGCTGAGGTTGGCAGCGATAATTCTTTCAATGGGGATGGCAAATTCACTGGCAAACCCTAGAAAACTTTTGCGACAAACTCCCGGCGCTTTATACGAGATCGCGACAGCGATTTCCATCGCAATTAATCTCGCACCACAACTAATCTCAAGCCTCAATCGAGTTCGACGAGCCAGAAAATTGCGGGGTGAGTCCAAAGGCCTTAGGGCATTACCGGGTTTAGTCATTCCGGTACTTGAAGACACCATTGATCAGTCGATGGCCCTAGCGGCTTCTATGGCGGCAAGGGGCTTCGGTCGAAGAAGTGAAGCTTCGAGTTTGCGAATTGGCGCAACAAGATTCACTGGATTGACCGCTACTACCCTTTTGGCCCTTGGGGCAACCTTGCTATTGATTAGCCCACAAAACCAAGCGCTGGATCTGATTTTGCTGCTTTCAGGCCTTTCAGCATCAGTCATCTATATAAGACTGTCTGCGCTCGGCGCTAGTCGAACCCGATTTGTTAAAGCCAAATGGCGCTACCCTGACTTTCTTCTAATTGGCGTCTCGGTTAGCTTGCTAATACTCGGGTTTAGCGGGGTGATCCTTTAGATGCTTTCGCTTCGTGATCTGACTTTTAGTTTTCTAAAGCCTGATGGTACTCCGGCTACCGAAAGCCCTACGCTGAATCGCGTGAATCTTGATATTGATCAGGGGAAATTCATTTTGGTTTGCGGGCCCACTGGTTCTGGAAAGTCAACGCTACTAAAAGTAATCAACGGTTTGGCGCCGAGCTTTACCGGTGGGGCCATCTCCGGCGAAGTCATTATCGACGGCAAGAACCTTACTGGTAGAGCGCCCCACGAATTCGCTTCCTTAGTTGGTTTTGTCAATCAGCAGCCGGAGGGTTCTTTCGTCGCAGATCGAGTTCTCGATGAAATTGTCTACGGAGCCGAACAACTAGGGGTCGATGAAGCGACAATTTCTAAAAACCTTGCAGAGATCACTGCGATCCTAGATATTGAAGATCTACTTCAAAGAAATCTAGACTCCCTTTCAGGTGGCCAACAACAACGCGTTGCCATCGCAGCGGCCCTAATTGCAGGCCAGAAAATACTTCTATTGGATGAGCCAACTTCGGCTTTGGACCAACAAGGTGCAGGCAAAGTTCTAGCCGTGCTGAAAAAACTTACCCAAGAACATGGTGTAACTGTGTTGCTAGCCGAACACCGAATTAGCCGAGTTATTTCGGCAGTCGACGAACTTTTGGTAGTGAACGGCGATGGCAGTGTCAGCCTCGGCCCGGTTGAAGACCAATTTAAAGATGCTCGGTTCGCGCCACCAATCATTGAGTTAGGCCTCAAATTAGGTTGGCAACCTCTCGAGGTGACAGCGGAAAACGCCAATAAACGTTGGCAAGAAAAACCTAAAACTTTTACCCCAATCAATCCAAACCCGGCAGCCGAAAAACTCCTTACTCTAGATCAACTGTCGGTGAAATTTGCTGACTTGCTCGCTCTTGATGAGACCAACCTTGAGTTTTTTGGAAATCAAATCACAGCGGTAATGGGAGATAACGGCTCTGGTAAAACCACCCTCTGTTGGGCAATTCAAGGCCTTGGCCAAAAAACCACCGGCAGGGTCAGCATGCAAGAAGGAGAAACAGCGGATTTAGCTAAAGCCTCTAGATTAGATCTCATCGCCATGGTCCCCCAGCGCGCAGCGGACTTACTTTTCCTAAACAGCCTTGCCGAAGAGTTCAGCGAGTCTGACTCTTTTTCGCAACAGCCACAGGGAGCAACGGCAAACCTCTTCCAAAAACTTGCTGGTCGTATTGATAGTTCAATGCACCCGAGGGATCTATCCGCAGGTCAACAGCTTGCCCTGGTGCTGAGCATTCAATTAGCCAAATCGGCCAAAGTTCTGCTTCTAGACGAACCCACCAGAGGGCTCGACTACGCTGCCAAACGCGCTTTGGCTAAACAGCTCAAACAACTTATCGAACCCAACCGCAGCATCATTTTGGCAAGTCACGATGTTGAATTTGTCGCGCTGGTTGCCGACCGAGTAATACTTTTGAAAAACGGAAAAGTGGTTAGCGATCAGATAGTAGGCAAAGCCCTGAACTACAGTTCGCCGTTAGCTTCACAGTTAGCCCAAATCAGTCAAACTGAAGGTCTGATTCGACTAGACCAGGTGAGTGCATGAAATTGTTAATCTCCCGACTCTCGATAGCAGTTGCTGGTTTGGCAAGCGTGCTGATGTTCACTTGGCCACTTTTTATCACCTCAAAAATTGCATCCGAGGCGGCCTTGGCGCAAGCTGTTTTTATCGTGCTGATGCCGTTGGTATTGATTTTGGTTTTGGTTGAATTTGCCTCTGGTGATATTGGAGCCAAGCAACTAGCGCTTCTAGGAGTATTGATTGCACTCAATGCAGTGATAAGGATGCTTGGTGCCGGCACCGCAGGTATCGAAACAGCTTTCTTCTTGGTGATTTTAGGGGCATTTGTTTTTGGCAGCGGCTTCGGCTTTATTCTAGGCGCGAGCTCGATTTTTGTTTCTGCACTACTAACCGGCGGCATCGGTCCTTGGCTACCTTTTCAAATGATGGGTGTCGGATTAGTTGGTTTAGGTGCTGGGCTTATTCCAAAATTCACTAGATCTTGGCAACAAAAAACATCCCTTGTCGTCTATGCGGTTATTTCAAGTTTTGTTTACGGTTCTTTGATGACAATGTGGAACTGGCCGTTTTTGGCTGGTACCGGAACACAACTTAGTTATGTTGCGGGCGATCCGATCATAAGTAACCTAACTAGATTCTTTCAATATGAATTGATTACCGGAGGGTTTTTCTGGGATCTTGGCAGAGCACTAACGACATCTGTCTTGATTTTGCTAACAAGCCAGTCGCTTTTGGCAACGCTAAACCGAGCCGCTTCAAAAGCCGGGGTTCGAAGAGGGTAACCAACTCAGCGGTGCGCTTGCTTCGACCGACCCTTGAGCCTAGGCTAGTAAAGAGGCACTTGACTAAAGGAGGCGGCATGGAGGTTAAAATCCACGCGGAACGGACAAACAGCGGCTGGTCTGCTCATCTGGCTGGCCCTAACGGCTTCACAGTCACTGCAAAACGTCTGGATCAGTGCAAAGAGCTCGTCGTTGAACGCATCAAGTCCCTGGAGGAACAAAAAGGTAACCCCGAGGTTTGTGAAGTTGTCGTAAAGGTAGAAGCCGAACTCCCAGGCATCATCTGTGACCTAGAATCTGCCAAAGGCAAGATGCAAGAGGCACAGAAACTACAAGAAGAGGCCTCGGCTGAAATCAGAAATGTCGTAGTTCGAATGCGCGATGAGGGCCTCACCATGAGAGATATAGCTGTGCTTCTCGGCGTCTCCCCGCAGCGAGTGCAACAGCTTCTGGATAAAGACTAAAGGGCCACACCAATCGGTGCGGCCCCTAATCTTTAGTTTTTCTAGGTAGTTAGTGCCGGAATAATCGCACCCGAGAATACCTGCTGAGCCAACCAAGACTTAGCGATAAAACTTAGTGTGATGTAGACGCGCTCACCGAACATGTAATCTGCCCACTTGCCCACCTTGCGATACTGCAGAGCCTGGTTGATGGCAAAAGTATTGAAGGCAATAAATATCGTCACGATGATAACGACCACAAATCCAGGTACTGGTTCAGCCGCTGCTGACTTACCTGGCTGAAGAACGCCCATCACGATGATGATCCAAGGAACGATTCCTGTCATGCATCCCATGATGAAAGGTAGCGCCTTGCCGTTTCCAGGTGACTCATACTTTTCCTGCAGTGCACCAAAGAGAATCATGCTTGCGTTTACACCGAAGATTGCAATCAGTGCGGCAAAGTCACTAAAGCCACACAAAAGTGCAATCGCGACAATCATGGTTGATGAGCTAAGTGAATACTCAGTCCAGCGGAAGTAGTTGTGGTTGTTCTTTAGCCCATTGAAATAGCGAGATCTAAACCAAGGGGAAACAATTAGGAAATGGAAGAAAGCGCTCATCAGCAAGAAGGCAACAATTGCTCCACCTAGATTGATGCTGAATAGTTCCACTCGTTCCGGTGGGTATGGTAACCCGGTCATGGGGTCAATTGCCCCCGGAGCGTTAGTCATCCAGTCAGCGGTAACCGGAAACTCGCCTTGGCGATCTAGCAGGGTTAGAACGTAAATACAGATTGCCGCAACAATAAGGTGCAATGTTCCAGCGGCGATGTTGTATCGGGTTAGACCTTTTTCGCTAACCTTCTTGGCCAGCTTGGCCTCTTTTTTGACAGCTTTGTCAGACATAACAAATACCTTTCGAGTTAGTACTGCTTGTCTTTAGCCTATTGGGAATCAGTGGCTTTGCACGCTCAGTTCAAAGGCACGGAAGAGAAAGTTCTTGTGAGTAAATCCTCCAGCAACAAGGCATACAAGGTGCGATCCTGCCCAGCCTTGATAACCAAAGGGTGCAAAACTCCATCTTCGCCTTGAATCAATAGTTTGATTCCCTGCTGGGATGAATCAGTCGATAGCTCTGCGGCTACTTGAGCTAATTCTTCAGCTGTGAATAAAGTCTTTAACTCCGCATTGTCACCATTGGGAAAATAGACGCCGTCAGTGACTACGAAAACCCATTCTGGCCTAGTTTGCCCTTTCCACATTTCTTCATTAAAAGCTCCAGGGGTATTTGAGACGTAATTGCCAACTGCTCGATTGCCCCACTCAGAAAGACTTACTTCAAGTGGGCTGGATAATTGCTCCTCGGTGAAACTAACATCCCCCTGAGCCAGCAAGGCATCACCTTGCATTTTTTGGTTCAGGTTCAGGTTAAAATTCGGGTCAATAAGCGCCCTTTGTGGCGGGTTAGCAGACAGTGCAAAAATACCCGCCAGCACAGCTGCTCCACCGAAAAGGTTGATCAGTAATTTTGGCGTATGCCATTTCCGAGGTCCAAATATCTCATCGGGTCTCGTAGCTTTATAAAGAATATCCTCAGAGAGAGTAGGGGCTTTTTTCTTGCCAGCAGCTTTAGCTAACTTTGCTAGCAATTCGTCTTTCTCGTATTCTTTACTCATATCTGGTCTATGTCTTTTCTATTGATTTTCTGACACTATTTGATCAAGTTTGCTAGCCAGTCTTGCTCTAGCTCTTTTTAGTTTCTGGCTGGCGGTGTTTTGACTAATCCCTAACACAACTGCAATCTCAGAAACAGATAACCCTTCAAAAACAAGCAGACTGAGTATTTGCCTGTCTGCCGAACTCAGGGATTGATATGCCTGTGCTACATCTGATCCATCTAGGGCTAGATCTTCAGCACTTGGCGAGGTTTTGTCGCCATCCATAATTGGCAGGTGGATCATTCTGTTTTCTGCTTTGCGACGATGATTTGCCAAAACAAAACCTGAAATACGGTAGAGCCAGGCTAGTTCAAACCCGGCTGGACAGTCTGCACGCTTTCGCCAAGCTATCTCAAAAATCTCACTAGCCAGATCCTCGACATGTCTGCTATCTGTTCGTCTTGAAAGGTATTTGGAAACGTCCTGCAGATGGTCTCTGAATAAACCGATAAACGCCTGCTCATCCATGCCATCTCCTAACACCAAAATTGCTAATTCCCTTACTCAGGTTATGTTGAATTACCTGTTCTTCTGACACTCTGCGGCTTAAATACTTTCACCCAAGCCGAAAAAGCTTGGGTGAATATACTTTGGTGGAGATGGGGGGAATTGAACCCCCGTCCATGACTTGGAAACGAACTCTTCTACGGGCGTAGCTTTACTAAACGTTTTACTTGGTCACGGAATTTGCGTAAAGCGACTAAACCGACTGACCCAGCCTGAGTAAAAGTCCCGAACAGCCCTAAGGCGTAACTGCTCAGCAAGATTTCTAGATGACGCTAGTACCCAACACGAAATCTAATGTTGGACTAACGGACTTGCGGGTAGCGCTATTAAGCAGCTAGGCCGAAGTCGGTGCTTTTAGATTTGGCACCTATGATTTGCAGAGGGAGTTTTCGAGATAACTCTGCATTCTCGACCCGCTTCTTTTCGATTCAAAAAGCCTTGTCGAAACCGATCATCCCCATATTGAATTACCAAAACCTCAATCGCTTGAGGGCTAGATAACTATAAAGCCATCTATAGACATTTACTAGGTTGAGGGCTAAATTCTTCCCGAATTACCAGTCTTTGCCTTTGGTGGACATAGCCCGATCGGCTTCGCGCTTATCCTGTTTTTCTTTCAATGCCTGGCGCTTATCGTAATCACGCTTACCCTTAGCCAGCGCTAACTCAACTTTGGCTTTGCCGTCTTTGAAGTAAAGCGAAAGCGGAACAAGTGTGTAGCCCGACTCCTTGACTTTGCCAGCCAGCTTGTAGATTTCCTCGCGGTGCATCAGAAGCTTTCGCTTTCGCCTAGTGCTGTGGTTATTCCAAGTGCCTTCGGTGTATTCAGGGATATGCACGTTTTCCAGCCAGATCTCTCCCCCATCAACCACCGCATAGCCATCCACCAAACTGGCTCTGCCAGCTCGCAGCGATTTGACCTCTGTCCCGGTTAGCACAATGCCAGCCTCGAACACATCTTCAATTGAATAATCGTGTCGGGCTTTACGATTGGTGGCAACTACCTTTTGGCCACGCTCTCTAGGCACTTTGACTCCTTGTATTAGGACAGCCAAATAGTCTAACCGCTAGACCCGTAAATATCTCCTGATTGAGGAGAAGGCTGCTAAACCAGCCAGCATTGCACCAAGCGCTAATAGCCCGGGCAACAAAGTTAGCGCATCAGTTACTCCAACGAAGCTGGTAAATGGTAACTGCTGCGCGAGAAAGCCCTGAACGAAGAATGAGACTATGGCAAATATCGCCCCGCCGGCGAGCAGGCTTCCGATCAAACCAGCTACCACTCCCTCAAGAATGAAAGGCAGTTGAATGTAGAAATTGCTAGCTCCGACTAGGCGCATGATTCCGATTTCTCTTCTTCTCATTACCGCCGAAAGCCTAATCGTGGTCGAAATCAGAAGTACGGCCGAGAAGAGCATCAATCCTGCAATTGAAATCGCTGCCAAGCTGCCGATATTCAAAATTGCAAAGATTTGATCTAAGTAGCTGCGCTGGTCTTTCACTTCCTCGATGCCACTGAGGCCGCTGAAACTCTCAATAATAATTGGCGCTTGATCAGGATCTTTTAGGTTCACCCAGAAAGTTTCATTAAGCTGGCTGGCTGTCACATACTTGGCCACGGCATTATCTTTGAATTCCTCTTGGAAAGTTTGGTATGCCTGTTCGTGGTTCTCAAAATAGTACTGCTCTATATAAGGCTTTAGGGTGGCTGATTCCAAACGCCCAGTTATGGTGCTCTGCACATCTTGACTAGCCTCACCCTGCGGGCAAATATCCTGCGGTGAGTTCTTAGTGCAGAGGTAAATAGCTACCTGGGCTTTGTCATACCAATAGGTCTTCATTGAAGCGATTTGCTGCTGTAATAGGCCAGCCGTGCCAACAAAAGTTAGAGATATAAATGTAACGAGGATCACCGAAACAATCATGCTCAGGTTTCGCCTGATGGCTATACCCAGTTCGGTGAAAACAAAATTAGCCCGCATTATTTAACCTCGTAGCCAGAACTTGACTCATCGCGAACGATTTTTCCCTGCGACAGTTCAATTACACGTTTACGGCCTCGGTCGACAATTCCGCGATCGTGCGTTGCCATCAAAATTGTTGTGCCAGATAGATTGATCCGATCTAGCAGCGCCATGATGTCCTCAGAAGTGCTCGGATCAAGATTTCCGGTTGGTTCATCGGCCAACAAAATAGCCGGCTTATTAACAATGGCTCTAGCTAGGGCAACTCTCTGCTGTTCTCCACCACTTAGTTCGCTCGGTAGCGAGTTGGCTTTTTCTTCTAGCCCGACTAGTCGCAAAACGTCAGGTACCGCTTCAGCAATCAGCCCACTAGATTTTCCAATTACTTCGAGACTGAAAGCGACGTTCTGAGCTGCAGTCTTATTTGGCAGCAACCTAAAATCCTGGAAAACAACTCCTAGGCTTCTTCTAAAGTGAGGAACTCGGCGATTTGGGATTCCAATCAGGTTTTCCCCGAGAACGTGAATTGAACCTGAACTTGGAACATCCTCACGCAAAATCATTCGCATCAAACTGGATTTACCTGAGCCGGACGCTCCAACCAGAAAGACAAACTCCCCTTTATCAACTTCGAGGGACACGTTATCCAGAGCAGGACGCGGTGCACCTTTATATAGTTTGGTTATCTGGCTGAGTGAAATCATCGTGCTTTTAGCCTAAATTGCCATTACCGCACTGAGCCTAAGGCGGGTTAAGCGTGTTGGACTATTTGTCAGAGGTTTTTCGCCAACGAATGCCAGCGGCGATAAAGCCATCTAAATCGCCATCAAAGACCGCATCTGGATTATTCACTTCGTATTCGGTTCGAAGATCTTTCACCATTTGATATGGGGCTAAGACATAACTTCGCATTTGATCACCCCAGGAAGCGGTAGCTTCTCCAGCTAACTGCTTCTTCTTGGCATCTTCTTCGCTTCTTCGAATTTCAAGCAAGCGGCTCTGCAGCACTCGCATGGCGGCAGCCTTATTTTGCAGTTGCGACTTTTCATTCTGACAAGAAACAACGGTGCCGGTTGGTAAGTGGGTTATCCGAACAGCTGAGTCAGTGGTGTTTACTGATTGACCACCAGGGCCAGAGGATCGAAATACATCTATCCGGATTTCACTATCCGGTATCTCGATAACATCGGTTTGTTCAATCAGTGGGACAACCTCTACCGCCGCAAAACTGGTTTGCCGCTTACCAGCAGCGTTGAATGGGCTCATCCGAACCAGCCGATGAGTGCCGGCTTCTACTGACAGTTGACCGTAGGCGTAAGGCTCATCGATTTCAAAGGTTGCCGATTTGATTCCAGCGCCTTCGGAATAGGAAATATCCAGCACAGTGGTTGGCCAACTCTTTTTCTCACAGAAGCGCAAGTACATCCGCATCAACATCTCGGCAAAATCGGTGGCGTCATCCCCGCCAGCACCGGAGCGGATAGTGATGATGGCTGCACGAGCGTCATACTCCCCGTTGAGCAAGGTTTGCACTTCGGCTTCGGCAAGCTCTCTGGTTAGCCCTTCTAGCTCAGATTTGGCCTCGGCGGCTAGATCACCAGCGGCTTCAGAATTAGCTAATTCAACCATTAGCTCCAGGTCATCTAAGCGCTGGCCAAAGCCAGCCAATTTAGTTCTTAAGCTTTGTTTCCTGGAAAGACTGCTCGTGACTTGCTGGGCTGATTCCGGGTTGTCCCAGAGCCTAGGGTCTTGGGCTTTTTGCTCCAGAGCGGCAATTTCGCTTTCCAGTCTCGGAATGTTCGTTACAGCGACAATAGTTGCCAGGCTTGCACGTAACTGCTTGATTTCATTGGAAAGATCAAGCTCAGACATGTTCACTAGTTTAAGCCTTAGTTGAACTTCTTAAGGCTGTTCTCAGGTTGGCTATGTAGAATTTGAGCCATGAAAGCGGAATTCAGAGGGCTAAAGGCTATCGGCCTTAGCGTTGGCTTACTAGCCAGCTCAATAACTCTGCTCACACTTCCACCCAGCCAGGCTGCTACCTCCCAACCAAGTTTCGAACTCGTGGTGCATGTTCCGGTGGCAGTGCTACCAACAAATCCTGAAATTCAGATCTCCAGCGCATCGAACCCAAACACTCCTCTGGCTAAATCAAGGCTTGAAGATACCGACGCTTACGGGTGGTGGGGTATCGCCACGATTCCAGCCGGCAGTTCAGAACTTTGCTTTAGCGCGACTGGGTTAGCAAAAAGTACAAGCTGTATAAATCCAGGCGTAGTTAGAGAAATTTGGCTGGATTCATCGGGTGCTCCATTTCTGACCAGAGTAGCGGCGGCAAAAACGATAAAGGTTCATTTAGCCACTTCATCAAAAACTAGCCGCTTCGCAGTGCTGAATTTCAATGGAGCCGATCAGAGCCAACCATTTATCCGAGTTGGCACAGACTTCGTTGCAACCTTCCAGGTGCCTGCCAACATCACTAGTTACACAATCAAAACTCAATCGACCAGATCCAAAAAACTTTACGATGACATTGCGCCGATTGGTGCAGATGCCACAAAACTTTCCGACATCTGGTTGACCAATGGTGTGCAAACTATCTTTGCCAGCGCTGCCGAACGATCCAACATAGTTTTGATTCACTACAACCGACCAGATAACAACTACCGAAGTTGGGGAATCCACGTCTGGTACGAACCATCGGTTGGTGGTGCCGTAACCGCCACCACCTGGGCAAAACCGAAGTCACCGATTTCTTCAAGACCAGATAGTTGGGGAGTTTCGTTTAGCATCCCGCTTTCACAATTCAGCACAAAATTACCTTTCATCATCCACAAGGGAGATTTGAAAGATCCAAGCTCAGCAAACCAATTTATTGACTTAGCAAAAATCGGACATGAGGTCTGGATTGAATCTGGCAAAGCCGATGCCGAGGGGAATGTTCTGATCTCAAAACCACAGCTAAATGGTGTTGAGACTACAACCGAGGAACTAACCGAAGCCGAAGCTTCGGGTCTAGCCAGTGACTCGCCAAGAAGCTCATTTGCCTCAGACTCGATTTACTTTGTGATGACCGACCGTTATAAAAACGGTGATCCGACAAACGATACCGGTGGCACCAATAGCTCAAACCGTTCAATCAGCGGCTTCGATGCTACCGATCCGGCCTGGGGGCATGGCGGAGATCTTGCTGGATTATCCGATGGCTGCAGCAGAACCGATGGCCTCGGCGATGGCCTGCCTAGGCTCAAGCGCCTTGGCTTTACCGCCGTCTGGATAACTCCCCCGTTCAAGCAAAACTTTGTTCAAGGCGGTTCAGCTGCCTACCACGGCTATTGGATTACCGATTTCACAACCATTGACCCACGCTGGGGAACCAATGCTCAATTCAAGTCGTTCGTCGATTGTGCCCATCGCCTTGGTATAAAAGTCGTGCTGGATATCGTGGTAAATCACACTGGCGATATCATCAACTATCGCGATGGCTGGTATGGCTTTAGAAACTCAGCCAGTTCAGCCGCCCAAATTCCTAGTTGGGCAACTAACTTGAAATCCCCTAGCTGGCTAAATGATATTAACAATTATCACAACCAAGGTAATGTCAGCGACTGGGGCAACACCTTCCAGGCACAAAACGGTGACTTCTTTGGCCTTGATGACATCAAGACGGAATCCGACACGGTGGTAAATGGATTTGCTGATGTTTACGCTAAGTGGATCAATGATTTCGGTGTTGATGGTTTCAGAATCGATACCGCAAAGCACGTTGATAACCAGTTCTTTGCAAAATGGTGGCCAAAAATGTTGGAGAAGACCAATAGCACTATGAATGCAAAGGGGCAAAAACTTTTTGCCTTCGGTGAATTCTACGATTCAGATATTTATAGCCAAGCCAATTACTTGCGTAAATATGGTCTGCCCTCGGTTCTAGACTTCGCATTCCAAAACAGAGCGCTCTCTTTTGCGGCAGGTTCCGGATCGAATAATTTAGCTGATCTCTATGCAAACGATAACCGCTTTGTCACCAAGCAAAAGAGTCCCTACGACATGGTTACCTTCCTCGGAAACCACGACATGGGTAGAGCTGCACATCTACTGAATCAATCAGGAACAACTAGATCCCAATCGATGCTTTTAGCCCATGACGTTATGTTCCTAAGTCGCGGAATTCCGAGCGTCTATTACGGGGACGAGGTTGGCATGATTGGGCTCGGTGGCGATAAGGCTGCTCGTCAGGATATGTTCCCCAGCCAAGTGTCTTCGTGGCGAACAGAAGACCGCGTTTTTGGCAGCGCTATCGGTACTGGTTCCTCGCTAACGGTTGCTACGCCACTGACCAGCAGAATTACAACTCTCAACATGCTGCGAAAGACACACCCGGCTCTGGCCAGCGGTTCGCAAACCACTCGACTAGTTGATGGTAACGTCCTCGCCTTTAGCCGTTTCGACAAGAACACTAGAACCGAGTACCTGGTGGCGTTTAATAGTGGAAGTTCATCCAGATCAATCAAACTGGCCACTGCTACCCCAAATTCGAGTTGGCAGAACCTTCTTTCAACTGGGACCGTTACAAGCTCAGTATCTGGTGAGATTTCATTGACCATACCGGCCAGGGCAACAGTTATCTTCAAGTCGCTAAGTCCACTGCCGGAGGCCAACACTATTGAGCAGGTATCGCTCAACACAGTTGTCGACTCTGCTAGCAAAACAGTCAATCTCTCAGCGGGAGTAACCGGTCTAGATCTAGGCACAGTAACTTTTGCCGTAAAAGAGAACAACGGGCCTTGGTCAGTAATTGGAAGCGATGACGCTAGAAACTTCGGCATGGTTTGGGATTACCGAAGCCTGTCTGGTGCTGGGCCAGCTACCGGGACCAAGTTGAGTTTTGTCGCGGTTTATAAGAGTAGCTCCGGCAAGATTTCAATTTCGCCAGTCAAACAAATCATTACACCCTAGCAATTAGGTAATAATTGGCAGGTGGCCATAAATTTCGGGTTTGAAAAACGTAAGTTAGTTCTGCCTGTTTACCTGCCTTCTTTTCTTTTCTCAACCGCCGAATTCGGCATAATTCCTAGTATCCCGGTAACTGCAATTTTGCTAGGTGCAGATCTTGCCACAGCTGGGTTTATCACCGGATTGATGATGATTGGTCGCTTAGTGGCCGATTTGCCTGCTGCAAAACTCGTCGATTGGCTAGGCGAACGAAGGGCGATGATTTTCTCCAGCCTGGCTGCTGCGCTTGGAATTTTAGCTAGCTTATTTGCGAGCAACCTTTTTATGCTGGGCACCGGAGTTTTCTTAGTTGGTGCAGCGGCAGCAGTTTTTGGCTTAGCCAGATTAGCTTGGATGACCGAGCATGTTCCAGTTGCGGTTAGAGCCAGAGCGCTTTCAATTCTCGGCGGAATGTTCCGCGCTGGATCTTTTGCCGGTCCTGCTATCGGCGCCTTGGTTATTGTGAATTTTTCTGTTCAAGCGGTTTACTATCTTCCCCTGGTGCTTTGCGGTTTGGCAACAATAGTCTTACTCCTGGCCAAATCCGAGCCTGACTTAGTCAAATCCGCCAGTTCATTAAAGGAAACTCTGGCAGTGGCAAAACGTGAGGGTAAGAAGTTGGCAACTTTAGGCGTTGCCTCATCGATACTCTCCGCATTGCGTGGAACACGCATGGTGGGTTTACCACTTCTAGCCGTAGCACTTGAAATTCCAGCAGACCAGGCCTCGTTGATTATTGGTTTGGCCGGTGCCCTGGATTTTGCGATGTTCTACCTAAGCGGTCAGATTATGGATAAATTCGGTAGGGCCTTCGCCGCTGTGCCAACCTTGCTAGGCCTGGGCATTACCCACCTGATCGTTGGGATTGCTACCGACTCTGGGACTTTCCTAATGCTTGCCTTACTTATGTCACTTGCAAACGGAGTTGGCAGCGGTGTGATCATGGTGCTCGGTGCTGATCTAGCTCCGAAAAATAAGCGCAATGAGTTCCTAGCCAGCTATCGGCTACTTGTAGATTTTGGCGATGCGGCAGCACCGCCGATACTTTCAGCCCTGATAGTCCCGTTCGGGCTGACCTGGGCCATGGCAAGTTTTGGTTTACTGGGGTTTATCGGTGCAGGACTAATGCTGAAATTTATCCCAATATATGCTGTGAAACCCGAACGCAATCGCTAACTGTAAGCGTTTACTTACTTTATCTAAATAGACTTATTGCACTATGCAGAAAATTAAGCGGACTCTTGCAATTGTTGCCTCACTGGCCATTTTTGGCCTTACTTTCACCTCAATCTCGGAAAGCACAGCTGAGGCTGATACTCCGAGTTATGAACTTGTCGTGCATGCACCTGGTGCTCTACCTAAATCTGCGAAAGTTGCAGTTTCGTTAGCTTCTGCCCCAGCTACTGTGGTTGCCAATTCAAGAGCGGTAGCAAAAGATAGTTACGGATGGTTTGGTGTTGTAACAGTGCCGGCCAATGCCGGAGCGATTCTAGTCAGTGCAACAGGCGTGACGAAATCTTCAACCAGCATTGATCCGCTTGCAACACCAGAAATTTGGCTTGACTCGACCGGAACACCCTTTGACTCAAGACTAAAAGCCGCTAAGAATATCCGAGTAAGGCTTTCGGCAAATGCTGATGCCAAAAAAGATCGTGCAGTGGAAATCACTTCTGGTGATCAGGTCTATCGGGCCGATTTTGACAAAAACATGCTCGCAGTTCTTCCAGTGCCAGCGGATCTAACCAAAGTCACAGTTAAAACACTGATGAAAATCGCGGGGCGATACATCCAAACAAGTTTAAACATTGAGACTGATGTATCTAGAAATTCAGAACTATACCTAAGTGATAACTACGAGGGCGTCCGCATCGGCAAAGCACACTCGGAGAATAAAGTTATCATCCACTATCGCAGAGCCGATAAAAAGTACACCGGCTGGACTCTAAATGCGCTCTTTGATCAAAGCTTTGGTGGAGCAGCTAAGCCAAACACTTGGGAGAAATCGCAACTTCCAGATTCTAAAGTTGCTGATAGCTGGGGAGTAACCTTCACGGTTCCAATTACGGGGTCGACCAAAATGCTTCCCTTCATTCTGCATAAAGGTAGCCTGGCAGACCCAGTTGATAAGGACCAGGTCATAGATGTTTTTGAAACCGGTGGTGAAGTTTGGATTGAATCCGGCCGAGTTGATAGCTCCGGCAAGATTGTGCTGACTGCTCCGGTGGCGCAGGTAGATGCCGAGCAAGTCCAACCAACAATGGAGCAGGCAGAAGATTTGGTTGGTGTCACCGCAAGGTCTTCTTTTGCTAATGACAGCATCTACTTTGTGATGTTTGACCGTTATAAGAACGGGGACTCGAATAACGATCGCGGTGGCCTAGTCGGCGATGTGAACGTAACCGGATACCTACCGACAGATATTGCCTATTCTCACGGTGGAGATCTCAAAGGATTGGCCGATGGCTGTAACAAAACCGACGGTTCTGGGGATGGAATCCCTCGAATCAAGCGTCTGGGCTTTAGCGCGGTCTGGATTAGCCCACCGTTCGAGCAGAACTTTGTGCAAAGCGGAAGCAGCGCCTACCACGGTTACTTTGCGACTGACTTCACCAAGGTTGACCCGCGCTGGGGAACTATGGCCGATTTCAAGGCAGTTTCAGATTGCGCCCACCGCCTTGGTATGAAGGTAATTCTAGATATCATCGTGAACCACACCGGAGATGTCATCACTTACTCAAACTCACGGGCATTCAACGGTCAGGTCAACGAGTCAGCCTATATCCCGGCCGGGATGGAGAATATCAAGGCTCCGGCATTTTTGAATAACCTCAACAACTACAACAACATGGGTGCTATTCGTAGCTGGAACAACAAGCTCGAATATCAAAAAGGTGACTTTGGTGGCCTGGACGATTTGAAAACCGAAAACGCGGAAGTGGTTGAAGGCTGGGCCGACCTGTATGCAATGTGGGTCAACGACTACGGTGTTGATGGTTTCCGTATCGATACCGCTAAGCACGTAGACGATGAATTCTTCACCAAGTGGTGGAAGTTAATGGAAGAAAAAACTGCTGAGACCATGGCAGATCGTGGACAAAAACTCTTTGCCTTTGGCGAATACTACGATGGATCAATTTCAACTCTCTCCTCATACATTCACAAACAAGGATTACCTTCAGTTCTTGACTTCGCCTTCCAGCCGGCAGCGGTTGGCTTTGCTCAGGGTGAATCAGCTCAAGGTTTAGCCAATGTCTTCCGCTCTGACAATAGCTATATAACCTCAACTAAGAGCCCTTACGATCTGATTAACTTCCTTGGCAATCACGACATGGGCCGAGCTGCATATTTGCTACGCGGTGGCTTGAGTATGTCGAAGCTTCGAAGCGCTAATTTGCTTGCTCACGACGTGATGTTCCTAACCAGAGGTATTCCGAAGGTTTACTACGGTGACGAAGTGGGAATGATTGGTTCGGGAGGCGATAAAGCTTCACGACAGGACATGTTCTCCACCCAAGTGCGACTTTGGAAGGAAGAAGATCGTGTTTGGGGAGACCCAATCGGTATTCGCAGCTCACTGAATTTGGTCACTCCACTTTCAACCAGGCTTACAACACTAAATAAATTGCGCCAGGATCACCCAGCTCTTGCCAGTGGACCGCAAATCCTGCGTAAACAATCTGGCAACGTGATGATTAACAGCAAGATTGATACCGCTAACCGTATTGAATACGTTGTTGCCTTCAACAGCTCGACAAAGCCAAAGACTGTGACGGCCCAGATTGCAACAAAATCGTCAACCTTCACTACCCTGCTAGGCACAGCAAGCAAGGTTTCTAGCACCTCCGCCGGAAGCATTACCCTAACTGTCCCTGCTTACTCGACCCTCGTGCTCAAGGCGAATAAGCCATACCCACAGGTAAGTTCTTCCCCGAAGATCTACCTAAGCGCTAGTGGTTCTTCAACTGGAGAAACAATCGCGATGCAAGCAGCAATTCGAGGATACGACCCTGGTTCGGTTACTTTCATAGCCAAAGTCAATGATGGCCAATGGGAGCGAATTGGTACCGATGATGCCGCCGACTACGGCATGAACTGGTACTACAACCAAGATCGTGACGTCAAAATACAGCCAACTGATCAGGTTTATCTAGTTGCCATTTACAAGAACAGCTCCGGTGGGATTTCGATGTCTAAATCGATTCGGGTAAAACTGCAGTAGTTACCTAGCCGAAGCGGACTGACACAACACTGCTGATACCTGGAAAACTGGTAGAGGCGCGTGCCAATTAGCGCAGCCAATAATCTCTAGCGTTGGGCCTGCAAGTATCTGAGCGCTCGCTATTTGAAATGAGTCAAGCTGAGCTGGAAATACCTTTTGTATTGAATGTGCCAATACAGCAGGCTCGCTCTTCCCGTCCCACGAGCTAAGTGTCGCTAGGGTGAGCTGTTCGAGATAATCCTTCAAAACTCTTGCAAAAAGATATTGATGGATGGCAGTAGAGAGCACCAAAGTAACTGAAACGGTTACGGTCATAAGAGTTGCAAACCAAATCAAACTTGTGCCAGATTCGCTAGGGCCCCTAGCCACCGTTAACCCCAAACGCCTCCGCTTTGATTTGTCCAGCGGATAGCTCGATTCTTACCTGAGTAGGTTTAGCCAAACAATCTGGTGAGCAGCTAATTCTGATATCTATTTCTCTGCCACGCCAGCGTTCGCTGGCAGATAGGTTCCGTTGAACTAATTGCGGAAGTGATTGGCTGTCATCAAGCACGAAGCTTCTCACACTATTTCGGGCAATGCTCTGAAGCTCGATGGCTGCCGCTTGCAATTCAAATAGGCCCAAACCCGCGGTCAGGATAATGCCGAATGCCAGCACGACAAAGCCCACAGCCTCTATCAGCACGCTGCCAACATCACGGCAAATAGTCCTAAACCTCACAAGTCACCTTAGCTTCTAAGTGCACTTCTATCGGAAATGGCCATCCCCAAATGTCAAAGTTTCTAACTCGTCTAGCAAAGTAAAAGCATCCTGAATCGTCAATAACTCTTTGAATTTCCGCCCCCGGTGCATTTGCGGCAACATTGGAATCGATCTCCCTTACAGTGACATCAGCCAGGGCCGCGTACCTTGCTAATTCATAAGTTTGCTGCTGGCTCACCTGAAGGGCCGAGGCAAAGCCGAATAGGCCTTGAATGATCAGAATCATCAAGCTACACGGCAGCACAACTAAGACGAACTCGACTACGGCAGAGCCACTTTCTCGCCATAACTCAAATGACAATGACTTTAGAAACCGCATTGTTAAAGATCGTCTTTAGGGCAGGCCCTGCCACAGCCCAGAGTAAAACAACTAGACCAGCGGTCATCAATGTGACTAATACCCAGCCCGGAACATCGCCGGAATCGTTTCTTATTTGCTCTAGTATTTTCATGGTTTCTCCTTAGGTTTGATTGAAGCTTTGTTGAATAATTGCCACGCTTGGGTAAAGAGCAAAGATGACTGTGACCGGAAGGATTACAAATACCAGCGGAATCATCATTTTGGTTTCGCTCTTGGTTGCCTTCTCCAGAAGTAAGGAGCGCAATTGGGCCGATACTGAAACTACAAATTCACCGAGTTGGTCTGCTATTGCGCTTCCGTTTGTAGTGGCCATGGCTAGCTTTGTAGCCAGTTCGCAGATCGAAGGATGCCTTGTCTTAGTGGCAAGATCCTCAAGCTCCGTTTGCAATATCGAGCCCAGATCAACTTTCTGAATCACATTTTGAAACTCCTTAGAGACTAATCCAGAGCTTCTTGAAACCGTAATTCGCAAGGCATTTTCCAAATTGTGCCCAGCGCTGATAAGAAACCAAAGAATGCTACAGAAATCTGGCATTTCCATAATCACCGAAACTGGTTTTGATTGTCTTGTCCTTTTCACTCTTTGCGTGAGTCTTTTACGCGGTTCAAGTAACCCTCTAAGCGCCCGATTAGGGGCATCGACTAAAACTCCAAGTCCCGAAAAAAGCGCAAGCGCAGAAAAGAGCAATGTCAGTTCTGTCATGTTTCTACCAGAATTCTTCTGCGCTCCGGCAGTTTAGCCAGCAAGCGCACTAAACGAAAAGCAAAAAGTGAAGCCCCTAATCCAATTAGCAGAATCAACAATCCAATTTCTGTATTGAACGCGGCTGAGGTTTCTGATCGAGTGCCGAGCAGCAGAAGGATTAGCCATGGTGCAAAAACGGCCAGCCTTGCAGAAGAGATTACCCAACTTTGCTTGACATTTATTTCTTCCCAATTCGCATTCTCCGCGCGAAGCTGGCTCGCTTGGGCCTTTAGCCCTGGTAAAAATCCTTGACCTCCAAGTCCGTGCGCTAAACGAGTTATTTCGACAAAACGATCAGCTATAGGGCTAGCCAGTCTTGATTTGAGATTTAGCAAAGTTGCGTCCAAATCAAGCCCCGAGCCGATGTCCTTTTCGAGTTCGACAAATGCCCAACTTGCAGTTTTTGGTGCATGCGGCGAACAATCCACTAATGCCTGCTGAACAGTGGCTCCGGCCCAGATCGCCGAATGTATGGCGTCCAAGTAATTCGGCCACTGAAGCTGCTGTTGCAGAGTGTGTTTTGCTGCACGGTTCTGCAGGGAGTCAAGCAATTGAGCAAAAAGGCAAACGTAACAGGAAAATGCGATTGCCCAAGAACTGGTCAGTTGTTGAATTGCAAAAATTACTAATAAAGAAGTGGCCAGAAACAAAAACAAAACTAACTTTAAGGGTACCGTATTTATTCCCGCTCGATTTAAAAATGTCTGAACGTTAGCCATCACAGGCTCACTTCCTGCCAGCTAGTCTGATTCTGAACTCGGTTAGCGATTAGTAGCTGAGTTATCTTTCGTTCAGGTTTTGCTTCACAGTGAATAACCAGATCAAT
>Ga0315903_10001204_pt1 | contig 39041 bp, 22 predicted proteins | sample LakEriMetagenome_7_FD_203524 | JGI IMG/M metagenome (GOLD analysis project Ga0315903, IMG submission 203524) | Freshwater fungal communities from buoy surface, Lake Erie, Ohio, United States - Buoy 2 MA119 | ecosystem: Environmental > Aquatic > Freshwater > Lake | place: USA: Lake Erie, Ohio... | reverse complement strand
GATCGAACGATTTCCCACTCCGGATCCGTCAAACTGCTTGGATAACTCGCCATGCCGAGTTTCTCCCGGATCTCGGTACAAAAGTACAGCCAAACATTTGTTTGAAGCTATTTTTCAGACAGGCTCTCAGTGACTCCATGCCCGGCGGTGAGGCGGGTCATGGTCGTGATATCGCCGCCCGCATCAGGCTTGTGCCACGCCAGCGGGTGGTTTATCCGCCACCGCGTGGAACGTTTCGAGCAACGCGTGGCGGAGGAAGTCGGGGGGGCTGGCCTCGACGCGATGGTAGCCGGGTTTTACAGACGGTTGCGTCAGGATGATCTGATCGGGCCGATGTATCCGGACGATGATTGGGCGGGATCTGAAGAACGGCTGCGCTTGTTTTTACGCTATCGCCTGCTCGGGGAGCCAGAATACGAGCAGCGCCGGGGGCACCCGCGCCTGCGCGGTCGGCACATGCCATTCGCCATTGGCGAACCCGAGCGCGATCGCTGGCTGCTGCTGATGGCGGCGGCGATGGATGAAGCCGGCGTGTCCGGGCGTGTGCGCGAGGATCTGGATGCGTTCTTTTTCCAGGTGGCCGACTTCATGCGCAACCGCTGACGGATCATTTCCTAACAGGTGGTTGCCAGGGGCGGAGCCAAGGAGCGGGGTCGCAATGCCAATGGAATCCTCTGAAAAACCGTGGCGAGTTGGAATGAATGCGCAGTTTCACGTGTGCAGCCACACGGTCTTGAGATAAGCTTCGTCCGTGAAGTCCGAAGGCATGGGTGAGTGGATCGCTTGCACATGACGGGGCATGGCGCGCAGCAACTGCCGTTCGAAGGCGGCTGGCGGAAGCGCACGGAAGTTGGTGCAGCAAAGCAGCCAGCCGTCCGGAGCGAGAATTTCCGCGGCCAGCGCGGCGAGTTCGCCGAAATTCTCCTCCACGCGGAAGACCTTGCCCTTTTCATCGCGGGAGAAGGTGGGCGGATCCAGCACGATACCATCGAAGCGCCGCCCTTGTTTCGCGAAGCGGCGAAGCCAATGGAAAGTGTCGCCCTTGCAGAAATGATGGGCGGCGGGATCGAGGTGGTTGTGAATGAAGTTCCGCTTCGCCCAGTCGAGATAGGGTTGCGACAGGTCGAGTGTGGTGGTTTCCGCGCCGGAGGCTGCCGCTGCCACCGAGAAGGCCCCGGTGTAGGCGAAGGTGTTGAGCAGCTTCATGCCGGGGCGCATCCTCCGGGAGACCTCGGCGCGGTTGTCCCTCTGGTCGAGGAAAATTCCCTGCGAGTATCCCGAGCGGAATGAAATCTCGAAACTCCTGCCGTTTTCCCGGATGATGAACGGTTCGTCCTGCACGGATCCGCAAAGGTGGACCGGCGATTCCTTCTGATGTTGGTCGAGCCGTTTCCAGTAGGCGCTCCGGTCCTGGTCCTCCAGCCATGCGCGCACCCCGATGGGCACACGGCTGCCGGTGGTGGATAGCAGCAACCGGCCGGCGAAGGTTTCGACGATCACGCCAGGTATGCCATCGCCCGCGCCATCGACGAGCCGCAGGGCGTCGGTTTCCTGCGAAACCAATCCCGCGCGTCTTGCAGCGGCGGCGTCCAGCGCTTCGGGCATTCGGGGAACATCCATCGTTTTGGTGGCGGACCGGGAGTGATGTTCCGGGGTCCGGGGCCGCGATCCAAACCGCGGCGGGCCATGGATGGCAAAACAAAAGGCGCGCCGCCGCCATTGACGCCGTCGCCGCCTTCGTTTCCCATCCGCGCATGCCCGACCCGCAGCCGCAGCCAAAGCCATCCGCCATCCGGTGGATCCTCGGCTATCTCATGCTGGAGCGGAGGATTTTCCTGCCATCGCTGGCGGCGCTGTTTTTCACCGCCATCCTGTCACTGGCGTTTCCGTATTTCCTCGGCAAGCTGGTCGGCGGTCCGTCGGACGCGCTGAAACAGAGCCTCGATCCGCAGGTGGTGCTCGCCCGGTCGAACGACGTCGTGCTGCAACTCGTCGGCGTGCTCGCGCTTCAGGCATTCATCGCGTTCTTCCGCGTGCAGGGTTTCATCCGCTCGGGCGAATCGGCCCTCAATCGTCTGCGTCGCGACCTGTTCTCGCATTTGGTGCGCCTGCCGATGGCCTTCTTCCATGAGCAACGCTCCGGCGCGCTGAGCAACCGCGTATCCGGCGATCTCGGGGTGGTTCGCGAAACACTTCTCACCACGGTGCCGCAGGCGGTCAGGCAGAGTGTGATTCTGATAGGAGGGCTGGTGTTCATCTTCATCGCCTCGTGGAAACTCTCGCTCATCATGTTGGGAAGCGTGCCGGTGGTCGTCCTGGCCATCGCGTTTTTCGGCCGGAAGGTGAGGGGACACTCGAAGGCCGCCCAGGACTCGCTCGCCGAGGCCGGCACCGTCATCGAGGAAACCGTGCAGGGCATCGCCGATGTGAAGGCTTTCACCAACGAACCTTTCGAGCAAAGCCGCTATTCGCGCGCTCTCGATGCGTTTCTAACCGTAACGATGCGCGGTGCACGGAATCGCGCGGCCTTCCTCTCATTCATCATCTTCGCGTTGTTCGGTACGATCTCGTTCGTCGCATGGCATGGCGCGCGGATGCTCGCCACCGGCCAGATCACCTGGGAAAACTTCGCGTCGTTCATCCTGTTTTCGATCTTTGTCGGTGCCTCGCTCGGATCGTTTCCGGAAATCATCTCACAACTGCAGCAGACCGCAGGGGCCGCCGAACGGCTTCACGAGCTGATGGACCTCAAACCCGAGCGAGGCGATGGCGACGCATCGGTGAAACTCGGAGGAGCCCTTGCCTTTGACCGCGTATCCTTCCGCTATCCTTCGCGTCCGGAGTCATTGGTGCTGGATGACCTGTCCTTTGATGTCGAACCCGGACGCCGCATTGCGCTCGTCGGTCCCTCGGGCGCGGGCAAGTCCACGACTTTCTCCCTCATCCTCGGATTCGACGATCCGGAGCAGGGCAGCCTGCTCTTCGATGGCAGACCCGCCACCTCCATCGCGCTTCACAACCTGCGCTCGCAGATCGCAATCGTGCCGCAGGAGGTCCTGCTCTTCGGCGGCAGCATCCGCGAGAACATCGAGTATGGCAGGCCGGGTGCCAGCGAGGATGAGATTCGCGAGGCGGCGCGCCAGGCCAACGCCCACGACTTCATCGCCGCCCTTCCTGAGGGTTACGAAACCCTCGTCGGCCCGCGCGGCACCAAGCTCTCCGGCGGACAGCGCCAACGCATCGCCATCGCCCGTGCCATCCTCGCCGATCCCCGAATCCTGTTGTTAGACGAGGCCACCTCGGCGCTTGATTCCGAGAGCGAGCGACTGGTCAACGACGCGTTGGAGCGCCTGATGGCGGGCCGTACCTCGCTGGTCATCGCCCACCGGCTTTCCACCGTCCGCCATGCCGACCGAATTCTCGTTTTCAATCACGGCAGGATCGTCGAGAGCGGCACTCATGAGGAACTTATCGCCCGCGACGGCACCTACCGGTTTCTTGTTGAAACGCAGTTGCACTGAGCAGACCGGGCACTCTCGATAGAATTCCATCGCCCTCCCGTATCGGACGGTGCATGCATTCACGGTATCTCGTTTCAAGAATCCTGCTGATCCTGTCCCTGTTGAAAGGCGCCATTGCGGCTGCCACGGAGCCATCGGTTCACGACATTGTCGTCTATGGCGGCACCAGCGCCGCGGTTGCCGCCGCAGTACAGGCGAAGAAGGACGGACGGAGCGTCGTGATCATCAGCCCGGACCGGCAGCTTGGCGGCCTCAGTTCGGCCGGTCTCGGTTGGACGGATTCCGGCGACCGCAAGGTGATCGGCGGACTGGCGCGCGAGTTTTATCACAGACTGTGGCTTCACTATCAGAATCCGGAGTCCTGGCGGCAGCAGACGCGCGAGCAGTTCGGCAATGTCGGCCAGCACGGCCGCGCGATTGACGATGAAACGAAAACCTCATGGGTTTTCGAACCACATGTCGCCGAGATGATGTTCGATCGCTGGATCAAGGATCATGGGATCGAGTTGCACCGCGACGAGTGGCTGAACCGCGAATCGGGAGTCACGATGAAAAACGCCCGCATCTCCTCCATTCGTACCCTCTCCGGAAAGGAGTTTCGCGGCAGGGTTTTCATTGATGCCACTTACGAGGGCGACCTGATGGCGGCCGCCAAGGTGAGCTACACGGTCGGCCGCGAGTCGAACTCGACATACAATGAAACCATCAACGGCATCCAAACCAAGCGTGCGTCGAAGAACCAGTTGCCGTGGGGCATCGATCCCTATGTGAAGCCGGGCGATCCTGCGAGCGGTCTGCTACCGGGCGTGAATCCCGACTCCGGCGGGAGTGACGGCGAGGGCGACAAGCGCATGCAGGCGTTCTGCTTCCGCCTCTGCCTCACCGATGCGGAGGACAACCGTGCGCCCGTTTCAAAACCTGACGGATACAGGGAACAGGACTTCGAACTGTTGTTCCGCTCCATCGAGACCGGCTACAAGGGGCCGTTTTTCAAGTTCGACCCAATGCCCAACCGCAAGACGGATTCCAACAACACCGGTGGGATTTCCAACAACCCGGTTGGCGCCAACTACAACCTCAGGGAAGGCTGGAACTACGCCGAGGCATCTTATGAGAAACGCCGCGAAATCGTGGCCCGGCACCGTTACTGGCAACAGGGGCTCGTTTGGAGTTTGCAACACCACCCGCGTGTGCCACTGGAGATCCGGGAACGACATCTCCGCTGGGGCCTGCCCAAGGATGAGTTTCTCCAAACCGGTTACTGGCCGCACCAGATCTATGTGCGCGAGGCCCGGCGCATGGTTTCCGACTTCGTCGTCACCGAGCGCCATGTGAATGGAATAGAACCCACTCCGCGGCCGATCGGCATGGGTTCCTACGCGATGGATTCCCACAACGTGCAGCGTCATGTCGCCGTCGGCAAGGATGGCAAGGCCCATGTCCGCAACGAAGGCGACGTCCAGATCAAGCCGAAGGGCCCCTATCCCATCGACTACGGCGCGATCATCCCCAAGAAGGGCGAATGCGGAAACCTGCTGGTGCCGGTGGCCGTGTCCGCCAGCCATATCGCCTTCGGCTCGATCCGCATGGAGCCGGTTTTCATGATCCTCGCCCAGTCTGCCGCCACCGCCGCCGATCTGGCGATTGCCGGGGATATCCCGGTGCAGGAAATCGATTACGAACAACTTGCCACACGTTTGCAGCGTGATGGCCAGGTGCTTCGGGTGAATCGCTGATCATCCCGTTCAGCGTGTCCCGGGGCTTTGAATCACCCTGAAGGCATACACCTGCGCTCGCGGGATACCGTGGGTGGATCGGATTTCCACCCGCAACGATACCACGCCTTCAAGGGCAACCGGATGACGGCGGTTGCGGTGAAAGTTGCCGGTGACTTCCGCGGCGATCGTAGTGGAGCCGTTGTCATGCGTCGCGATGATGCGGTATTCTCGCACGATCGAAGGGATGGCGTTCGTCTGATAGCCCTGCCAGCTTTGCCAGAAGTGGAAGTGAAGCGAGGAGTCGAGGATGAGTTGAATCTCCGTGATGTCGCGTGGGGTCTCCCATGTGAGAAAGAGCCACTCGGGCTCGCTGAAATCGGTGGTTCTGGAAACCCAGAGGTTGGGCCGGTTCGTCGGGCGGCTGTAGCCGTTGGCGATGTTCCCGGGGCAGAAAACCTGTTGTTCCGGAGTGGCGCGGCTTTGATAGGCGAAGTGAAGGAACGCGCTCTCCGCCGTGAACCTCCGCGCATGATCGTTCCAATCCGGAGTGACCACGCTCGCACCATCGGCGTCGACTGCGCGCTTCATGCCGATGACCAGCGAGCGCGAGGTCCAATCGCTGAATGGGTTTGGCCGGATGGGATCCTCGGGACGCGGATACGACCATCGCTTGCCCGGAGGGGTTTCAGCCATGTGGACGGATAGGTCGGGATTGGCGGCGAGAATGAGGAAATGCCAACCGGGGCGGGAAATGGTGATTTCGATCGGCAAATCGACCCACTGCGATTTCCCGGCGGGAATGGCGATGGTCCTCTCCGTTAGCTTGTCCTGTGGCCAGGTGGACTGGTTTTCCGGCCCCTGATGAAAAGCATAACTCAGATTGGTGTCTCGCTCCGCGTCGATGAACAGGGCGATGCTTTCCAGACGTTCGGTGATGACGGGCAGCGTCAGCATGCGGCAATCCCGCAGGCGGTCGATGCCCCAGCTTTCGGTTGGATCGTTCTCTGAGAACACGCTGGATGCGGTGATCGTGGCCTCGGGTGCGATATCGTTCCCGATGCGTGGGTGCAATGCATGGATATGGTGATCGGCGATGAGCAGGTCCTGTTGGATGGCGCGAACGGATTCGCCGGTTGTGAGGGATCGAGGGTCGCGTTGCGATTTCACAGCGTGGCTGGCAGCCATTCCCGCGGCCTCTCCGAGTTGGGCGCAGGTGAGCATCACCCGGGTGGATGAAAGCGCGTAGTGTGTGGCGCTGATGTTGCGTCCGGCAAAGAACAGGTTGGCGATGTCGCGCGAGTAGAGCGAGCGTAGCGGAATGTTGTGCGGGCCACGCAGGTATTGGTGGGTGCTGGGGTTCTCCTTGTCATGGAAACCGCCCGGCGGGTGGTGGTCAAAGCCCCATCCGCCGTAAGCCAGCGCGTCCTCAAAGTGCGCCTGCTCGTCGATTTCATTCATCGTCAGAACGTGATCACCGATGAAGCGTCGCGACTCGCGTTTTCCCGGCACCGCGCCCATCCAGTCGAGTTCGTAGGTGACGAGACGATCGGCGAGTGGTGACCGGTTCTTCAGATAGTCCCAAACGGCGAGAGTGATGCGTTGGACTTCCTCCTTGATCCTCGTCGTGTCGTGGACGGTGTCCAAGGCTCCTCCCCATTCGAGCCACCAGAAACCGCCCGTGTCGGGAAAGAAATGTTCGTTTACCGGGCGATAGGGGCCGAAGTCTTCGAGGTTGAGTTCCATGCCCACCCATTTCGGCAGGGTGAACGGAATTGGCCGTCCGGCATCGCGCGCGTGGAGATGCAGGCTCATGCCCATGGTGTCTCCGGTGGCCACCTCGGGGCACATCGGTTCGTTGAATTCGGCGCGGGCCTCGACGCCCAGGCGGAACTTCGCTCCCGAAAGCGAGCCGACGATTCCATCGCCCGAGCAATCGGCGAAATACGGGGCTTGGAAAACATGCCAGGTTTCCTCCATCGAACAATACCCCTTCACGCTGGCGATGCGTTTTCCGCCTTCCCGCATGGTGGCTTCGCAGACGGCGGTGTTGAGGAAGAGATCGAGGTGAGGTTCGTTTCTAACAAGGGACTCCAGCTCAAGGTTCCACCCCTCCGGGCACCAGGTCGGGTTGCGTTGGAGGTTGTTGAGGAACAGCTCTTCGATGATGCCGGTCTCGCGCGAATAGGCGAAGTTGCACTGGGTGGCTCCGACGGGAGGAACGCGGATCTCGGTGCTGGCATTGCCGCCTAGCACGGGCCGGTCCTGAACCAATGCGGTGCGCACACCTTGGCGGGCGGCGGTGACCGCCGCACAAACACCGGAAAGGCCGCCGCCCACGACGACGAGATCATAAGAGTGATGAATCGTTTTCAAATGGTTAATGGGGTTCTTGGTTTGCAATGACGGATCTCAACGCGGCTGTTCCTTTCGGACCGTTGTGGTGAGGATGATGGCGGCAATCGGATGCAGAACGGCAAGCACCATGAAGATCTGCTCAGATCCGAATTTCCCCATCAGGTCGCCGACATATTTGTTGAATACCATGCCGCCGCATGCGCCGAATGCACCGGCGATGCCCCAAACACTGCCGACATTGGCGGCGGGAAACGCATCGGCGACCACGACGCCCAGGTTGAACAGCCAGGTGAGGCAAACCGCCGCGACGATGCTGAAGATCGCCAGTGTGGCGATTGGTTGCGGGAAATGGGGAGTGAGCGCACAAACCGGCGCGAGCAACGCCGCGCCGATCAGGATCATCTTGCGCGCGCGCAGTGGCGCGTGCCCGCGCAGGACCAAGCGGTCAGATGCAGCCGAACTCCCGATTCCGCCGAGGTCCGCGGCCAGAAACGGAATCCATCCGTACATGCCAACCTGTGCCAGCGTGAGCCCCGAGTCTTCCCGAAGATAGCCCGGCAGCCAGAAGAGGCAGAAATACCACACCGGGTCACTGACAAAGCGGCTCAGCAGAATGCCCCACAGACTTCGCGTGCGCCAGAGTTGCGGCCATGAAAACCCCGCCCCTCGCTCGGCGGTCGCTTCGGCTTCCTCCTTCACGAATCCCTGCGGTGGGTCCCGATAAACCACCCGCCAGACCACGACTAACAGAAGTCCCAGCACGCCCGGGACGATGAACGCCGCATGCCAGTTGAAGCTTACCGCCAGCCATGCGATCAGCGGCGTGGCAACGATTGCGCCAATCGTTCCACCCGAGGAACAGATGCTGTTCGCGGTTGCCCTCAGCTTCGGTGGAAACCAGATCGTTACCACGCGCAGCTGCGCGGGAAACGTCGTCGGTTCCGATATCCCGAGCGCGCCGCGGAATATGGCAAGCTGTCCGAAGGTTTTGGAAAACCCCGCACCCAGACAGGCCGCGGACCAACCGATCATGCCCAGAAGCATCATGCGCCCGGCTCCGAACCGGTCCACCAGCCATCCTGCCGGCGCGTAGGCGCTCGCATAACACAGAAGGAACACGTTCACCAGGGTCGCATAGCCGCTGTCATCGATTCCGAACTCCTTTTTCAAGTCCGGCTTGAGAATCGAAACGATCTGCCTGTCCACGTAGTTGAGCACGATCGCGATGAAAACGATGCAAAGAATCAGCCAACGGCGGCGTTCGGGTCCCAGCCAGGATGTCGCTCCGGTATTCACGTGTCAGAATCGTTTGATGGATTGGCCGCCGACGCAGAGCGCATCAGGCATGCGGTTTCCTGGTGTCGCATTACGGCCGCTGGATTCATTCGGGATTCAGGGTTTCGGGTGGCATGCAAGATGATGGGGAGGGAGTGAAGTCGATGGTGCGTTTGAAAACTACGGTTTTGATTCATGATGTGGCTTGGCTCCGAGGCGGGCGCTCCTGCGGTAATGCGAGGGCGTGCAGTCGTGGTATCTCCTGAAGATCGGAATCATGTGTTCGACGTAGTTGAAGCCGCATGCTTCCGCGATGTCGGCGATCGGCAGGTCGGTGGAATCCAACAGTTGGCGCACCCTTTCAATCCGAATGCGTCGGATTTCCTCCGCGGGTGTGCGGCCGACCAACGACTGGAATCGCCGTTCCAGCGACCGCCTCGCCATCGGCACCGCCTTGAGCACCTGTCTCACATCGATGCCTTCCTGGGCGTGGTCGCGGATGAAAGCCAATGCCTGGCGGACATGCGGATCATCACAGGCGACCAAATCGGTGGATTGGCGGCTGGTCACTCCGAGCGGGGCCAACCGAATCTCGCGTTTCGGCGGTGTTTTCCCACGCATCATCTGATCGAGCATGGACGCGGCCTCGTAGCCGATGCGTTTGACCGGTATGTCCACGCCGCTGATCGGCGGATGCACCACGCGTGCGAGCAGGTCCTCGGTTTCCAAACTGATGATGGACACGTCTTCGGGCACATTCAGCCCGCTTACCGTGCAGGCCATGGCAATGTGGCGGCAGATATCGGTGGCCCAGCCGACAATTCCCACCGGCTTTGGCAGGGATTCGATCCAGCGCCGGCGATCGAGGTTTCTCGACTCCACACTTGATTCGCCGGTGATCCTTGCGGATGGCTGATAAGGCAGGGCTTCAAGTCCCATGCCCGCCATCACTCTGCAATAGGCCTCCGCCCAGAAACCGACAAAAGGCCGGTGCGGTTCGCCACAGAACGCGATATGGCTCAGGTTCTTATCCCGCAGGTGCCGCACCGCCATCCCCACAACTGCCTCGGCATCCGTGGTCACCCGCGGGAAGTGATCGCTCGCCCGCCGCGAGCCAGAGACATTCACCACCGGAGGGCCCAATGCCTTCAGCTTTGTTTCCAAACGCATCGTCTGTATCGAGGCGATGATGCCATCCCCTTTCCACCCCCGTGGCACCTCCACGTTTTCATCCGGCTCGCTCGGCTCCATTTCCAGCAACCATGGCCCGTATTGCTGCGCATACTGCCACACCCCCTCGATGATTCCACGGCCATACTCGTTCCAAGTCCCGATCAACAGCGCCACCCGCGGATGCGATGTGCGGAGGGCGGCGCCTTGTTTCTGCGGGTGCTTCATGCTGGCTACCTTGCACCCATTTTTCCCGCGAGAGCAAGATTGTGGCGCAAATGGGTAAGAATAATACGCGAAATCCTGTTGAATGGCCGAACCCCGGCGGGCACGATTCCAAGGGTGGGCGATGCATGCTTGCGATCCGGAATCATATCCATGAATTCCCGCCTCAAGGAGCCGTCCTTCTGATTCCCGAATCGATTCATCGCCACCGAAACCTTCACCATTACTCCGCTTGCAGAATCTCCGTCGGCTTTACGGCACGGCTAAACCGGGCGAAACTCCTTCGATCTTCCCAACTCCACCCATGTCCTCCGAATCACCCTGCATGGCGGGGAGGCTGCGCATGCTCCTCGCCGCGCTGATCCTTTTACCCTCCGTCGTTTCCGCCGCCACCGAAGTTCACGTCTCCCCAAGCGGAAACGATGCGAATCCCGGCACGGCTGCTGCGCCGGTAAGAAGCCCGCAAGCCGCCCAAAACCGCGTCCGCTTGCTGATCCAAGGCGGTCTGTCCGACTCCGTGAAGGTGATATTCGGCGCCGGCACATACGTGATGGACGCACCTCTCGAACTCCGCCCCGAGGACTCCGGCACCGCCGCGTTTCCCATCACCTGGAAGGCAGCCAGCGGAGCCACGGTGATTCTTAGCGGAGGGAGAACCCTCACCGGCACCTGGACCAACGCCGGTGACGGCACCTGGAGTCTCGACCTCACCGGCATCGGCCTCGCCGCCAACCAGTGGAATTTCCGCCAGCTCTTCGTCAATGGCAGCCGTGCCACCCGCGCGCGCTTTCCTAACAAAAGCGCGTCGAACCCCTACCTCTACGCCACCGGCGGCGCGTTCGATCACGCGATCATCGCCCCCGCCCTCGTCAAACCCGCATGGGGAACCGCTGCTGACGCTCAGATCAACATCGTCCCGCAATCGCGCTTCTTCAACCAGTGGAACACCGTCACCGCCGTCAACACCAGTACCGGTCGCATCGACATAGCCGATAGCGAACGCCACCGCAAGATCGACTCCGGCAGCTGGTTCTGGATAGAAGGCGTTCGGGAGGAACTCGACGAACCCGGCGAGTGGTTTCTCGATACCACCAGCGGAAAACTCCATTACATGCCCGAACCGGGCGTCGATCCCAGCAGCCTCGAATTCATCGCGCCGTATCTCAACCGCATCATCAACGCCATGGGCGATGTGAATGCCAATACGCATGTGAAGCACATCCACTTCGACGGCCTCGAATTCCGCCACACCAGCTTCACCCTCGGACACATCGAGGCGCGTGTCCACACGGACACGGCCATCATGTTTGAAAACACCAACGACTCATCGGTTAAAAACTGCCGCTTTGAAAACATCGGCGGTTACGCCCTGTGGCTCCACCTCGACAGCCAGCGCAATCATTTCGACTCCAACACCGTGCGCCACTCCGGTGGCGGCGGCGTCCTCATGACCGGCGCACGCCTCGCCTACATGGACGACACCAAGATTTACACCCACGGCGATGCCGCCGCGAAGGTTTTCCCGATCCTCAACCAGGTCACCCGCAACACCGTCGAACACTGCGGAAAAATCCGCTACTACGGCGGCGGCGTCCACATGGACTCGCGGCCTTTCCCGATGTCGATGGCACCTGGAAACCGCGTTGCCAACAACGAGTTCAACGACCTCTCGCGCAACGGCGTCTTCGCCTTCCGCAACCAGGGCGGCAACGTGGTGGAATACAACCGCATCCACAATGCCATGCAGACGACCATCGATGGCGGCTGCATCCACTTCGCCACGATGAACCACCTCAACGCGCCGAATTTCATCCAGAACAACTGGCTCTACGACATCTGGGGCTACGAGCAGAAGCCCGACGGCAATGTGGTGCGCAGACTCGCCAATGGCATCTTTCTCGATTGGGACACCAGCAACACCACCGTGCGTGACAACTGGATCTACAACTCCGTCAGCGGTGCCGTGAAAACCATCTGGAACAACTGGAACCTCGACGTCGCCAACAATCCGACTTCCTCCACGCCCATCACCCCGCCATTCGTCGCAGAGGTCGGCCCCGCTGGCACCGCCACCCTCGGCATTGATCTTCCCAACAACAAACTCACCGGCACCGTCATCCACTACACGCAGTCCGCTAACTTCTCCACCACCGGAACCTGGACCCAGGCCGCCGCCACCGGCATTGTCGGCCTCTTCGAGTTCAAGTTTCTCGTCGGTACCGCCGCGGCCCCTTCACACGCCACCTACACACTTCCCATTCCGGAGACCGGAAAGTATCAGATCTCCCTTCTCTACAAGCCAGGCTCCGACCGTGCGTCGAACGTTCCCATCGCCATCCGGCATGCGAACGGAACCGCAAATGTCATATGGAACATGAGACAGGGCAACAACCACGGATTCGCCGTGGAGGTCGGGTCATGGTTCTTCAACGCGGGAGACACCCACACCATCACAATCTCCACGGCCGGCACCGATGGCAAGGTCATTGCCGATGCCGTCGCCTTCGTCAAAGTCCCGGACAACACCGCGCCTGTCGCCAGCGATGTATCCATCATCGGCTCCGCAGTGATCGGCAGGACGCTCACCGGAAGCTACTCCTACACCGACTCAGACAACGATGCCGAGGGAGCCTCGCAGTTCCAGTGGTTCCGCAACAATGAAGCCGAGTTCACCGGTTCGGAAACCGCCATTCCGGGAGCCACCGCGAAGACCTATCAGCTCACCGCCGCGGACAAGGGCAAACATCTCGTGTTCCGCGTCACACCCGTTGCCGCCGCAGGCATCGCCAACGGCAATCCGGTCAGCAGCAATCCTGTCTCAATCCCCTTCGCCGCGAAGTTCGTCCAGAACCTCGCCAGTGGAAACGCCCAGAAAATCGTCCTCTACGGCACCAGCCTCACCGCAGGCGGCGCATGGGTTTCCCAACTGCAGAGCGCCGTGCAAGGATACTACCCCGGCCTTGCCACCTGGGTGAACAGCGGCGGTTCCGGCAAGGCATCCGACTGGGGCCTCGCCAATCTGCAAACCAAAGTCCTTGCCCACAACCCCGACGCCGTCTTCATCGAGTTTTCCATGAACGATGCCGCCACCTCGCTCAACATCTCCCGCGAGCAGGCCGTCGCCAACCTCGGTGCCATGGTCGGTGCCATCCGCACCGCCCGTCCGGATTGTGAAATCATCCTGCAAATCATGAACCCGCGCGATTTCCAACCCGGCGATTCCTTCGACCCGCGGTTGGAACTGGAACTCTATCAGCAGGACTGCCGCAACTATGCAAACGCCAACGGCATCCCCTTCATCGACCACATGCCCGCCTGGCGCGCGCTCCTCGACAAAGGCAGCCCCGCATTTCGCGTTTACGTGCCGGACGGCGTCCATCCGAGTGCCGATGGTTATTCGCTTTTCATGAAGCCCGTTCTCCTTCAGGCGCTCGGCCTCCAATCGTCCGGTCCCGCGGGAGAGCCCAACCTCATCGTGGATAACAGCGATGGTGCGCCCGCTTTCCTAACCACCGGAGCATGGACTTCCAGCACCACCAACTCCGGTTACATCGGCACCGATTACCTTCATGATGGAAACGCGGGCAACGGCTCCAAATCGGTCGTCTTCACGCCCAACATCCCCGCCGCAGGCACCTACCCGGTTTTCCTTCGCTGGACTTCCTTCACCAACCGCGCCACCAACGTTCCCGTCACCGTCAACTTCAACGGCGGTTCGCAGGCCCTCACCATCAACCAGCGCGAGTCCGGCGGTGCCTGGTACAAGCTCGGCGATTTCCCCTTTGTCGCAGGCGCTGCCGGCAGCGTCACCATCACGGACGCCGGCACCAACGGTTACGTCATTGCCGATGCACTCGGCATTTCCACCGTCCCCGCCGGCCCGCCGGTAGTCTGCCTGCGCATGGACAACCGCCGCCTCGCCGAACCCGGCGTTGCCACAGGACAACCGCGTGGCAGCACCATCACCGCATGGCTCGCGCAGCCCGCTCCGCGGCAAGTCACCATCCGGCTCGACTCCACCGGCGGCACCGCCACCTCCGGCAGTGACTACCAGGCACTGCCCGCCACTCTCGTTATTCCCGCCGGGAAATTCTCGGCTTCCATCGATCTCATCCCGCTCTACGACGGCGAAGAGGAGTCCGAGGAAACATTCCGTATCAGGGTGCTTCCACATGCGGACTACAACCTTGGGTCGCCCACCGAAGCCAGCGCCGTCATCGAAGCCTCCGCCGCCGGGCCTGATGGAGCGCTTCTGATAGAAGAAGACTTCGGCGGCTCCGGGGCCGCATCGCTCAGTGGAAAAACCGCCGACCTCTTCGATGCCGTCCTCATCAACGCCGGTGGCTCGGGCGCATGGCGTGCAGGCACCGCTTTCCGCGCGGACGGCACCGTCACTGCGGACACATCACAAAGCTCCGCCTCGCTCAACCTCGGAACCCATCTCAACTCCCGCAAGGGCCAGCCCGACGGGACATTCGTCCTCACCGCCTCCATTTCGCAAAACACGGGTGTCTGGATCTCCCTCGGCTTCAGCCAGTCCAACGCACCCGCCACCGCCCAGAACTTCACCGCCGCCAGCGGCATCGCCACCATCATCTATCGCGCCCGGAACGGCTCGTCGGCCGGTGAGTTCGACATGTTTCCCATCCTCAACAACAACGTCATCGACGGACCCGACGCCAACACCGGCACCCGCACCTTCAGCGTCACCCTCGATCTAACCCCCGCCGGCGGCTACAACGGCACCACCAACCACGGCAAAGTCATTTGGGCGGACAGTGTTCTTGGTGTCCTCGGTTCCCATACCTTCACCAGCAATGTGAACTTCGGCTCCATCCTCCTCAGCGAAGCCAACAGCAGCGCGGGCAATGTTTCCGCCCTGACCCTCCGCCAGATCCTCCCGCCTTCCAACACCTTCGCGAATTGGATCGCCGGCTTCGGACTCGCCCCGACGGATCAGGATTTCAGCGCCGATCCCGACGCCGACGGACTGCCCAATGCGGTCGAAGCCTGGCTCGGCACCCATCCCGGACAGTTCAATGCGGGCCTTTCCATGCTCAGCACCACCAATTTCACTCACCCTCAAAATCCGAATCCACCGTTGGACCTCATCGCCACCTACCAATGGTCGCCCAACCTTGTCGATTGGCATTCCTCCGGCAGCGGCTCCGTTGGCGGACCCGTCGTCAGCATGTCTGCGGAGACCTTGGCTGGAATCACCACTGTCACCGTCACTTCCTCTGTGGAAACGGAACATCTGTTCCTGCGTGTCGCCGTGAGTGCGATCTGACGTCGCCGCATAATGGTAATCTTAATACGCAAAGTGCCATTGAATCAGGTGAGTCGCGCGGCTTAGCTTGATAAGCCAACGCGCGGATGTCACAAGATCCCGCCTGTTGGGAATCCATTGAACCCTCGGCATTTCATGAAACCCAACGCCCGGAATCAATTCGCCCGCGTCATTCTCTCCATCGTCGCCGCTCCCATGGGCATGGTCTTTGCCTCGTCTCTCGCTCATGCCGCAACCACCTACTCGGGCGCGGGTGACGACTGGGCGAACGAGACGAACTGGACTCCGAATGTGGTTCCTGACGGTCCGGCCGGAGCTTTCAATCAGCGGCTCAACTTCACGGGAAATACCACAGTCACCTTCACCGCCGCGCAAGGCACCGTGGAGCTCGCCTCAAGCGCGACGGCTGATGCGCGCGCTTTCGTGATCGGAAACACCAATCCCAATCCGGGTGCCACTTCGGTTCTCAACATCACCGGCGGAGTCCTCCGCGCCAATTCGGCGGCCAACAATGCCTCCACAAGCACATCCTCGCTTGTCGGTGCCAATGGCCCGAACTCGAATGGCACCCTCAATGTCAGCGGCACCGGTACCCTCGATCTCACGCCTGCCGCCGGCGCGTCGCATCGCATTCTCTCCCTCGGTCTTGGCGGAACCGCCAATACGGGAATCAGTGGCACCGTCAATCTCTCCGGTAGTGGTCTGATCAAGGTGGGTCAGTTTCGTTTCGCCGAGAACGCTCCTAACACCGGTGGAAGCATCACAGGCATCCTGAACCTCAACGGAGGGACTCTGGAAACCGGAGCCATTCAGGAAACCGCCGGCACGACAAACGCCCTTGTTTCATCCACCGTGAACCTCAACGGCGGCCTGCTGCGTCTTACGGGTGCCACCGGTATCAGCGCATCGCTGGACACCGTCAACATCCTCAGCGCTGGGGCCGACATCGAAGTTGTCACAGGGGTGACCGCGGCCTGTGGCGCCGCATTGCTGGATGGTGGCGGAAATGGCGGCCTGACCAAATCCGGCCCCGGGACCCTCTCACTCACCGCCACCAACTCCTACACGGGCAACACCAGCGTGAATCAAGGCTCCCTGTCGGTCGCTTCGTCCTCGTCACTGCCCGGATACGGCACGCCGGGCAGAGTCTCGGTGGACAGCGGTGCCACACTGGTGGTGGGAAATTCCTTCGTTAGCGCGGATCTGAACACGCTGCTCGCCAACGCCACGTTCGCGGCGGGTTCGAGCTTTGGTTTTGACACCACGGCTGGCGATCGGACGTATCCCAATGCCATCAGCACCAGCCTTGGATTGACCAAGCTGGGGGCCAATGCGCTCTTCCTTGATCAGGGAAATGCCTACAATGGCACCACGAATATCGCTGCGGGTGCTCTGAACATCCAGCACCCCAATGCCCTTGGAACCACCGACGCTGGCACAACCGTCGCCAACGGCGCTTCCTTGCAAGTGCAGGGCGGCATCAGCATTGCCACGGAGTCGTTGAGCATCGCATCGGGTTCCTCAACCACACCGCTCGTCCGCGGAGTGAGCGGAGACAATACCTTGAACGGCGCGATCACCACCACCGGCACCGGCGCGGCGGCGCGGCTTGCGTCGAACGCCGGCTTGCTCACGGTGGCGGGCGAGGTTTCATCCTCCGGAACGCAGTTGGTCCTTCAGGGAGAGGGAGGCATTCTGGTCAGCGGAAAGATCACCGGCACCTCGGCGGTGACTTCGAGCAGTCTCAATAACTCAGGCGCAACAGCCGTCACGACCGCCATCCGCACGCTCGCCAATCCCGCGAACGATTTCACCGGCAACCTGAACATGAACGGCGGCACGATCAGAATCGGAGCCGGAGAAGTGATTCCGAACGGCGCTGGCAAAGGCAACATCTCGTTCCCAACCTCAACTGTCCCGGCGACCTTCGATCTGCATGGCAACAGCGAAACCATCAACGGACTGACGGGTGCCGCAGGCATGGGCACTGTCGAAAACACGGCACTTGGAGCGGCCACCCTGACCATCGGCGACAACGACACGACCAGCGCATTCGACGGCGTCATCAAGAACACCGGGGGCGCGCTTGGCATTGAAAAGATCGGCAGCGGCGCGGTCACGCTTTCAGGTCCGAGAACCAACAGCGGCAACACCACTGTCACTCTCGGCATTCTGATCCTGGGCAACGCCCCAGACCCTCTCAATGCCAATGACGGGAATGACACGTCCACCGTCGCCATCGCTGCCAGCGGCGCGACCTTGAACCTCACCTACACCGGGACCGACAAGGTGGACAAGCTCTTCATCGGAGCCACCCAACTTGCGGCGGGAGTGTATGGCAAGGAAGGCTCCGCATCGCCAATCAACGGTATCCCGCAGATCACAGGCGATGGCACCCTCACCGTTGCCAGCGGACCCGGCGGTGGCAACGACTTCACCACTTGGGCCGCCAGTCGGACCCCGCCCGTCACCGGCGGAGCCAACGGCGATGATGACCTCGATGGCGTTGAAAATCTGATCGAGTACGCACTTGCCGACGGCGGCGAACGCGGTACCTATGACGCGGACACCAATACCCTCACCTTCACCAAGCGCGGCGCACCGTATGGAGGCGATATCACCTACGCGATCGAGATTTCCACTTCGCTCGCAGCCAACTCGTGGAGCCCGGCGACCGTTACGGAGAACTCCTCTCTCATCAGCTTCAGCTTCACTCCCGTGACGCCACCGAAACAGTTCGCCCGCCTCAAGGTCCTGCGGGTTCCATGAGCCATCTCCATTGATTCCCGCCCCGCTTCAGGCAGGCGTTAGACCCACAGTTCCCTGTGCGCTTCAAGCCACTTCGCCCTCCGCCACGCGGCGCAAAAAGGTAAATTTGATGCGCAAACCACCATGGACTGTCGAACTTGCGTCATCATAGACTCTCTCCCTGTGACGAAAGATGGAACCGCATGCGATGCCCGAAACGTTCAGCTTCTTGGTCGCTTCGTGCAAGCACCGGCCCATGACAAACCGCCCCGGTTTCTCTCCTCTACTTGAAACCCTTGAAATTTCCGGTCAGCCGTTGCCAGTGAACCCCCGAATCCTTTCCAGCAGAAATCCATGAACCCGCGATACCAACCCTCATGCGCAACCTTTGGTTGTGCGTCTTCGATTGCTCTGGCGATCGTTGCGGATGCCGCCATCCTCGTGCCAGTCGACTGGAGGCAATCGGCCATGTTCAACGGTCATCGTGCGGCCGACCACCTGTCCAACAACGCTGGCATGGACTCCACGGGGACCTACCTTTACAATCAGAACATCGGGAGTGGTTTCGGCGCGGCTACCGGTGAAACGACCAGCACCGCCGATGGCAAAATGTGGCTGACCGACTCGGCGGGTGGAGCCACTGGAATCAATGCCGCCGCTGCCAGCGGGAGGATTTGGTTGGTTGCCGATCTTGGCGCGTCCTACACGCTGAACACAATCACGATCTGGAACTTTCAGTGGCAGAACGGAACCCTCGCATCCGGCAATCTCTCCAACCGTGGTGTGAGCCAGTTTGACTTGCTGGTGCGAGACACCGCATTCGACACATCCGATGGTTTGATCGGCGGCACCCCGCTCAATGTCCGCAACGGAGGAGTCGCCACCGCGCCTCCCGCCACCGCGACCACCGGCACCGGGACCGTATCCGATGATGCGGTTTTTTCTCTTGGCACCGTCGATCCATGGAGCCTGGCCATCAGCAATCAGTCGTTGGCACAAGCACCCAATCTCGACACCTATACCGGGGAAACCTTCACTTTCGCGGCCAATGCGACCGCAAGGTTTGTGGCCATCCGGGTTGATTCCTATTACGGTGGCGCCGGAGTCGGACTTGGCAAAGTCCGAATTGACGGCGTTCCCGAACCCGCCCCCGCATGCCTCGGATCGCTTGGCCTACTCGGCCTGCTCCGTCGACGCCGATGAGTCGGAGGGAGGATCCGCAGGATGCTGCCATCGGTTGCCTGCATGATCGCCACAGGATTTCTCCATACGCCGCATGCCATGAATCAGGATCCATCCCTCATCCGTCGCGTCGGAATGGTCATCGAACTTCGCCCCGAAAGTGTCGACGATTACCGCCGACTCCATGCTGACAACCATTCCGGAGTGCGGGACCTGCTTCTGAAATACCATCTCAGGAATTTCTCCATTTTCCTCCATCAGATCGACGGCCGTTGGTTCGAGTTCGGCTACTACGAATACCATGGCAACGACTTCGAGGGTGACATGGCGAAACTCGACGCCGAGCCGCGCAACCGCGAATGGCTTGCGATTTGCGATCCGATGCAGAAACCCCTTGCGGGCGAAACCGGCTGGGCGGTGATGGAACCGGTCTATCACAACGCCTAGGCGGATCACGGCTTGCCTGGCAGCGATTCACATGAAATCGAGTGACTCGGAGCCGCTGCGTGCGGATCATCCGGTTCCGCGTTGCAATTCCAGTTCGTTAGAGAGAGTATCCATGCCCGTGAAATGGTATCAGCCCCATGTCGCCATTTGTACCTTTGCGTGCGTTTCGCCCGCGTTCATTTGCGCGGAGTTTGTGGTGAATGCGCCGGTTCCGGGACTTTCCGCATCCGTTCATTATGCAATGCGCGTGCGTCCCGTTGGCGACAAGGCATGGAGAACCGCCTTTGTTTTGGAAACCGCTTGCAAAACGATCGAGAAGGGAACGGATGGCTACTTCGACACGCTGGCCGGTTGGACCCATGCCTATGCGAATTTCGAAACGGATCGTTCCGTGGAAGTGGAGATTTCACGGTCGAACGGCACTCCGATCCGCAGCGCCGTCAGCCATCCCCGACGCAAGGCGTCCGCATGCGTGGTCAGGGACGGAAAGGCATTCATTACCTTGGACCAGCCCTGTCTCGTGGCCGTGGATATCGATGGCCAGATGGACGGTCAGGATACCGGCATGGGATACAAGGGACCGCCGGTTCACACGATTTCGATATTCGCCAATCCGCCGTTGGACGGTAAGCCAAAGCCGGGTGATCCGGGAGTGCTCACGGTGAAACCGGGCGAAAACCCATCATCCGATGGGCCTTGGAACACGCTGTATTTCCTTCCGGGGGTCCACGACATCGGACTGGCATTCCCGGTTCTCGCGAACCGCCGCTATTACATTCCCGGAGATGCCATGGTTTACGGCACATTCTCGAGCCGGAAATGGGGGGATGGCAAGGGTGTCCGAATCTTCGGACACGGCACTTTGTCGGGCGCACGACTGAAGCATCCGAAGTTCGCGAATCCTCCGATTCCGGAACGGGAACACGGCCGATTTCGCCCGATCGAAATCGTCGGCACCACCGATGCTGTCGTCGAGGGAATCACCATCGCGGATTCCGCCCATCATTCGCTCATGCTGATCCATCCCCACAAGGCCGGACATCCCAACGCGGTGAAGTGGACGAAGATCATCACCTGGCGCGTCAACGGTGATGGCATCAATCCGTTTGGAAACACGGTCGTCGAGGATTGTTTCCTGCGCACCCAGGATGATTCGCTTTATGTGAACGGCCTTGGCATCCGCCGCACGGTGCTGTGGAACGATGCCAACGGTTCTTCATTCGTCCTGAGCAGCCTGCCTCAACTGGCTGGCCGGGAACTGCTCGTGGAGGATTGCGATGTGATCTACTCGCGGGCGAAATGGCACCATTGGAGCGGCGGGCGGGTCTTCAACATGCGTGGTGAAGGCAAGGGCGCGGCCGGTTCCGGGGTGGTCTTCCGAAACATCAACGTCGAGGATCCCAGGCCGACGCTCCAGCAATTCTTCCTCTGCATGACCGTGCCCGAGCCTTATTCCAGACAAGGCGCCAAGCGCGGTGCGGGAGATCTCTGCGGGATGCGTTTTGAGAACATTTCCATCGCCGCGCCAAGCGTCATCGGCGAGCCGCAGATCCTCTGGGGCCATGATGAGGCCCGTATCAGCCAGCTGACGTTCGAAAACCTGAGCCTCGGCGGCAAACCGGTGAGTGATCCGGCATTCTTCAGAACGAATGATTTCGTGAGCGGACTCGAATTCAATCAGGTTTCCGGGTCCAGACGTTGAAATCCGAAATCATCATGAAACCCTCAGTTCTCATTCGTTTGCTTCTGTCATGCGTTCCGCTCGTCCTGGCGGCGATAGCGCAGCCTTCGTCGCCGCCCGGGCGGGAAGCCGGCCGCCCCAACATCGTTCTGATTCTCGCCGACGATCTGGGCTATGGCTCTCTAGGCTGTTATGGCAGCAAGGAAGTCAGAACCCCTCACATCGATCAGTTGGCGGCTGGTGGCACAAGGTTCACGGATTTCCACAGCAACGGAGCCATGTGCACTCCCACCCGCGCGGCGCTGATGACCGGGCGCTATCCGCAGCGCTGCAAGTGGGTGCCCGATGAGGAGCTCTCGCCGGTATTCCGGGAGCAGCGAAAGGCGAATCCCGCGCAGCGCTGGGCGTGGGGCATCTCCACCGACGAGTTGACCCTCCCCGAGTTGCTTGGCCAGGCCGGATACCGGACCTCTCTCATCGGCAAGTGGCATCTCGGCTATGACAGGGGATTTCACCCGATCAACCAGGGATTCCACGAATTCCGCGGATTCGTCGGTGGCGGGGTGGACTATCACACGCACGTCGCAACCCATGGTGTGGGGGAGCCTGACTGGTGGATCAACGAAGAGATCCGGAACGAGACGGGTTACACCACGGACCTTCTCACCGGCCATGCGGTGGAGTTCATTGAACGCAACAGAACGAAACCGTTCTTCCTCTGTCTCGCCCACTCCGCGCCGCACACACCGTGGCAAGGGCGTGATGCGAATGTCCGGAAGTCGCCGGTGGAAACCTACAGGGAGATGATTGGGATTCTGGACGAGTCGGTCGGAACGGTCATCGGCATCCTTCGCAAACACCGACTGGAGAAGAACACGCTGGTGGTTTTCTGCTCGGACAATGGCCCTCAGGCACCGCGCGGTTTTCCGGCGAACGGTTCGCTTCGAGGCCGGAAGGGAAGCATGTTCGAGGGTGGACATCGCGTGCCGTGCATCGCGAGCTGGCCCGGTGTGATTCCATCCGGAAAGACCACGAACGGGATCGCGATGACCATGGACCTCCTGCCTACATTCGTGAACCTTTCGGGTGCGAGGATTCCCGAGGGACATGTCATCGACGGCGTGGATCTGATGCCGGTCTTGAAAATGGGTGCGAAGATTCACGCAAGAACTCTCCACTGGCGGCACGGCGAACTCTGGGCGGTGCGCAAGGGTGAGTGGAAATTGACCGGCTCAGGCGAGGAGGCATGGCAGTTAGTGAACCTCGCGGATGACCTGCCCGAAAAGAAGAACTTCATGCTGGCCGAGTCCGAGACCGCTCGCGAACTGGAGCAACTCCACAAGGAGTGGACCGCACGGGTAGGAGAACGTTGAGCCGGCCGGTCTGACGTTCATCATTTCACGCAAACAGGCTGTCGACCGATTTGCCCTTGCCGTCCTCGGTGGCGTAGAACGGGCGCTTCTCGATGTCATAGACCGTTTTCGGGCTGATGCCCATGGCGGTGAAGATCGTGGCGTGGAGGTCGGTGATGGTGACGGGGTCCTTGATGGCGATCAGCGGGCGTTCGTCGGCGGTGGCGCCGTGAACGTGGCCTTTCTTCATGCCGCCGCCGAACATCACGACGGACGATCCGCCGGTGAAATGGCGATGCAGGCCGTAGTGTTTGGGTTCCTCAAGGGTGTCGGACTTCGCGCGCGATTGGTCCTTCGCAGTCGATCCGGGAACGCCCTCGATCATCATGTCGCGGCTGAATTCGGTGGCAATGATCACGAGCGTGCGGTCGAGCATGCCGCGTTGTTCGAGGTCGCGGATGAGCGTGGCGATCGGGCGGTCGATTTCCTTTTTGAGTCGGGCGACGGTCTCATGGCCGTTCTCGTGGGTGTCCCAGTGGAGGAAGGGCACGTATTCGGTGGTGACTTCGATGAAGCGCGCGCCAGCCTCCGCGAGGCGGCGGGCGAGCAGGCAGCCTCGGCCGAATCGGCCTTCGCCGTAGGCATCCCGCACGGCTTGGGGTTCGCCGGACAGATCGAAGGCCTCCTTCTCGCGCGACCCTAACAGACGGTGCGCGTTTTCAAGGGACCGGAGCATCGACTCCTGCTGATAGTCGCTCATGAAATCCCTCTGGGGGTTGGCGTCCACCAGTTTGCGGTAGAGCTTGTAGCGGTTGGCGAAGCGTCCGGGGTCCATGCCCGCGGGCGGGCGCACCGAGCGGGCGGCGTCGTTGGGATCGGGCAGATTGAAGGGGCCGAACTCCGAGCCGAAGAATCCGCCGGTGGTGAAGGCCTTGAGTTCCTCGCTCTCGCCGATGCCCTCGAGACGTTGGCCGATGTTGATGAATGCGGGCATCACCGGGTTGCGCGGACCGAGCACGCGGGCCATCCACGCGCCGATGTGGGGTGCGGCGACGGTTTGCGGCGGCACGTATCCGGTGTGCCAGTGGTATTGGTGCCGCGAGTGGAGGATTGATCCGAGGTCCGGCTGAACATGCGAGCGGATGAGCGTGGCGCGGTCCATCACCTTGGCGATCTCCTCAAGTCCGGCGCCGATTTTCACGCCGTCGAGCGAAGTGTCGATGGCCGGGAAGGTGCTGAGGATCTTGTCCACCGGCAGGCCTTTCTGAAACGGCTGATAGCCCTTCGGGTCAAACGTTTCCGGCGCGGCCATGCCGCCGGCCATCCACAGCAGGATGCAGCAGTCGGCGGTCGCCTTGGGGTGGGTGACTGCGCCCGATCCGAAAGCGCGGGGCGCGCCGGACATGGCGGCGGCCAGGCTGGAGGCGGAGAGGGCCTTGAGGAAGTGGCGTCGGCTTTGGAGTTCCATGGCTGTGAGAGGATGCTGGGTTTTAACGGACAAACTGGAATTCGGGGAGCAGGAGAACCATCCACAGAAGATCCTCCACCGCCTGGGGGGTGGGGGAGTCACCGAGGATCGTGGTGAGTCCGGTCCTTTCCGCTCCTGACGGACGGCGGCTGAGGGCGCTGAGATAAACGTCATCCACCAATTCGGCGGTGGGTTTGCCTTGGGCCATCAGGTTCGTCGCTCCGGTTTTCAGCGAGGCGGCGAGCGTTTCGCCGTTGGCGAGATCGATGGCTTCAAGTGTGGTGATGTTGTCCGGCCGCATGCTCACGATCTGCTCGCGATTCGGACGGCCCAGCGCCCGCATCAGGAGATCGGAGGGCACCAGCGAGGCGCGCACCATTTTGCCCTCGGCGTCTTTCGCGCGGGGCACCGCCTTGTGAGTTTGTGCCGGGGCACTGCCGGTGAGTTTCCACACGGCATCCACGAATTGCTCGGCACTCAAGCGTCTCGCGAGAGGGCCTCGGAACAGTTTCGTGTCGTCGCCCTGGCTGGTGACTACGGTTTCGGATTGGTAGATTTCGGACGAGGCGATGTAGGCGAGCGCCTTCTTGATGTCATAGCCATCCTCGGCGAATCGCACGGCGAGATGGTCAAGCAAGTCCTCGTTCCATGGTTCGGTGTCCATCGCATCGACGGGATGGACGATTCCACGGCCCATCAGGCGGTGCCAGAGGCGGTTGACGATGGTGCGCGTGAATCGGCCGTTGTCGGGATGGGTCATCAGCCCGGCGAGTTGCTTGAGGCGCTCGGGTTTCGGTGCCGAGGCGTCCACCTCGCCGAGTTCGGGGAAGATCCATCCGGGTTCCGCCATGCGGCCGGTGGGTTTGTCGCAGCGGGCGATTTCGATGGGTTTGTCAGCGAAGATCGCTGCCAGGCCGTATGCGTCGTCGAGCTTCCATCGGTCCACGAAGCTGTCGTGGCACGAGGCGCACTTCATGTTGAGGCCGAGGAAGGTCTGGGAAATCGATTGGGAGAACTGCACCTCGCGCGTTTGGCTGGCGTTCACACTGCCGCGCCACTGGATGCCGTCGATGAACCCGCTGGATTGGTTGTTTGGCGGAGCAAGAAGTTCGCGCGCGAATTCGTCGTAAGGTTTGTTGGAAAGCAGCGCCTGATAGAGCCATGCGGTGATCGGCTTGCGGCCGCCGTCGATGTAGCCGGTGCCCTGATAGTCGTTGCGCAGAAGATCATTCCAGAAGCCCATCCAATGCTCGGCGTAGTCGGAATTCCTATCGAGCGTTGAGGCGATGAGTTTCGCGCGCTTGTCCGGTGTCTTGTCGGCGACGAAGGCATCAACGTCGGCGGGCTCGGGCAACAGGCCCGTGAGATCGAGGGTGAGCCTCCGGATGAAGGCCGCGTCGCCGATGGGGCGTGGGCGGGTGACTTGATGCTTCGCGAAATGCGCGTCCACGAAACGGTCAACCGGATGTTCGCGACCGTCGGTCACCGGTGGCAGTTCCGGTTTTCGGGGTTTGAGGGGAGGTTCATAGGCTTCCTTGCCGAAAGTGAATCCCGGTTCCCAGTTCAGCCCTCCGTCGATCCACTTGCGGATGATTTCCACCTGATCGGCGGCCAGGCGCGGGCCCTTCGGCGGCATGCGGTCGGATTTGTCATCGGAGAGGACCACCTCCAGCAGCAGGCTGTCGGCCGAGTTTCCCGGTTCGACGACCGGGCCGTTTTCCGACCCCTCGATCAGCGATTCTCGCGTATTCATCGAGAATCCGCCCTTTTTGGCCTCCTCCATGTGGCACTCGGCGCAATGTTTGCGGAGCAACGGGGCGACCTGATGGGCGAAATCCACCTCGGCCCCGGCCGGGGCGACGCAGGCTAGCAAAATGAGGAAATGCGGAGCGGGGTGGTTCATTCGGCGCTCGACTACGTAGCAAGGAATTCTTGGTTTTCAAGGATTGGCGAATCTGAGAAAGACGGCGAGGCGGGTGGCGGTATGCAGCCCGTCGCGGCCCAATCCTCATTTTCCACCATGAAATCGTTCGTTGTCCTGGTTTCGCTCGCCATGGTTCCGGTTGGCATTTCCGCCCAGCCCGCCTCCGGAAAACCGAAGCCCGGTGGCGGGGAGACCGAGTTGTACAAGCAGACCGGGACCGATCCGGCCTTCGAGGAACTGCTGGCGGCACGGAAGTTTCCGATTGGCAAAAACTCCACTGGTGGAGTGACCGGATCGAAGATCGATGTGAACAACTCGCTGGTCGAACGTGGCGAGAATGCGAAAAACCGCATCCCGCAGGACATTTCCATTCACACACTTTGCCACAGTGTCATTCCGCGCAGGGATTTCTCCAAATGGACGCGTTGGTATCAGGAGGATGGTAACACCCAGGTCTTTCGCCTCTTCAAGGAAGAATACAACGTCCGCAACACGCGCGAGGGAGCCGCAAGAGTCGAGGCGTTCAGCCGTCTGAAGTGGAAACACGGTGAGTGGCACGAGTGGCAAGGCACCTACACGATCGTCAAACCCCATGGATGCGCCATCTTCCAGGCCAAGAACAATCTCAACGATTGGTCGGTGATGATCAACCTCTCCGACAACGGCGATATCACGTTGAACCACCGGCGACATCAGAAGGACATCGTCCTCGCCCGCAACATGACCGGGAAAAGCTTCGATCTCAAAGTCCGTGACAACGGCCGTGACTACGAGGTGTTCTTCGATGGCAAAAAGGTCGGCGAAGGTCACTACGACCGGCCGCAAGGAGAAACCGGTTTTCGATGGGGCATGTATGACGGCACGATCAAGCACGATGCGATGATTTTCGTGACTGGAGCCAGGTTCAAGTGATGGGCTGGTGGATGCAAATGAAACGACCTGCCCGCCACTCCGGCTTCACTCGTCGCGAGTCTCCGGGTGGTTTCCGCATGCATGCGGCGGTCATTTTCGCGCCTTGCTGATTTCCTGCGCGAAACGCCTGGCATATTCATTCGCCCGGCCTTTTTTCAGGGTTTTCCTGACCCACTCATCGGGCACCTGTTCGGACAGGCCGAGACGGGTAATCGCGTTCATCAGATAGACGGTCGGGTAGTCGCTGATGTCCTTGTCGAGTTCCGCCAGCAAGGTCTTTGTGGCCTTATCGGTCTGCCCGGCGGCATGCAGTGCTTCGGCGGCGAGCACGCGGTTGATGGAAAGCTTGTCTTCTAACAACGGTTCGACATCTTCAGCCTTGCCGCGGACGCGCATTCCGAGGAGACCCCAGTAGCGTTTCACCGGGTCATCGGATTTCATGGCGGCTTGCAAGCGGCCGGTCTCCGCGGGATCGCCGGACGATGCGGCGAAGGCGAGGTCGAGCACTCCTGCATGGTCGAAGCTTGTGGAGCGGGCGAAGTCGGCCACCGGGCGGTCCGGACTCAGATCGGCGAACATCGGCTCGGGGATGATGCCGGTGTCCCTCACTTCGGACATTTTCGCCTTCAGGCGTGCTCGCATCGCCGCAAGCCGTTCGGCATGGGCGGGATCACGGGCGAGATTGTTGATTTCCCAGGGGTCGTTTTCGGTGTCGAACAGTTCCTCGGTTGGCTGCGGGGCCTCCCAAATGCGACGGTGGCGCTCATCAAGGGTTCCATCCTTCCATGCCTTGTGCCAAGCGGTCCACGATGGCACGCCAAACTGATAGGAACTGTAAGGCGCGGCGGGCAGGTGCGGAGTGAAGCGGCGGATGTATTTCCAGCGGCCGTCGGTCCAGCCGCGGCGCATGCCGTAGTTCTCATCGAAGCGATCGGCGAAGAGCAATGCGCCGTCGCCGGGTTTTTCCCGGTGTTTTCCGAGAAACGCGCGGCCCTGCATGAAGCCCGGCTTTTCCAGTCCAAGCAATGACAGGAGGGTGGGGGCCAGATCGACGAAGGAAACCGTTTCATCCACCGCCTCGCCCGGCTTGAAGGGGCTGAGTGCTCGCCACTTTTCCGGCACTCTGACCATCATGGGCACGTGCGTGCCGGTGTCCTCGAGATAACGCTTGCCGCGCGGAGTGGGGCCGGCGTGGTCGGAGTAGTAGAAAACAATGGTGTCATTGGCGAGACCGGCTTGCTCCAACTCGTCGAGAATCGTTCCCACGCGCTGATCGAGGCGACTCATGTTGTCATGATAGATCGCAAAGTCCCGGCGGACTTCCGGCAGGTCCGGAAGATACGGCGGCACCTTGATTTCCGCAGGCTTGAGGCGCGTGGCAGGGGCGTCACGCTTTCCTGGAAAGAGCGAGCTCTCGTGGGTCTCGGTGGAATTGAAGATCGCGAAGAAGGGCTGCCCGGCGGGGCGTTGCTTGTAGTGTGCTTTGTCGGAGCAGTCGTCCCAGATCGCCTGATCGTTGCCCTTGAAGTTGTAGTCGGTCTTTGAGGCGTTGGTGCAGTAATAGCCCTGTTCGCGGAGAAAGGTGACGTAGGGTTTGATCTCCTTCGGAATCGGATGGCGGCTGCGCATGTGTTGGGTGCCCAGGCTGGGCGCATGAACGCCGGTCAGGATCGTCGAACGCGCCACCGCACACACCGGGGCGTTCGAGTAGGCGTGTAGAAACCGGTTTCCCTCCGCGGCAAAGCGGTCGAGCCGTGGTGTGGACGCCTGGTCGTTGCCATAGCAACCGAGCCAGTGGGCACCGTTGTCCTCGCTGGTGATCCAGAGGATGTTCGGGCGTTCGGCCGCTGCGGCCAGCAGCGAGGTGCCGAGGAGGGCGAGGATGAAGCGGGAAATCATGGTGATGAAACGGGGGCTCCGGCGGCTTTCTGTCTTCGCATGGCCGCTTCGCGCTCGACGGTGGTGATTTCGGCCGGTATTTCCGCGTCCAGCGATCATGGTTGCCAAGCATGTCATCTTCGAAGGCCGGGTGCAGGGTGTGGGTTTCCGCTATGCGGTCAAGGAACTGGCCCGGGGATTCGAGGTGCGCGGCTGGGTGAAAAACCTGGCGGACGGCAGTGTGGAGATGCTGGCGGTCGGTGAAGCCGGGGAACTCGACGACTTTCTGCACGAGATCATCGAGGAGTCCTCAGTGGCGGCAAATATCCGCAGCCACCGAGTGGAAAGAGTGCCTGTTCCGGAGGGGTTGACGGGTTTCCGGATCGAGCGCTGAGAGTCTGTCAGATTCTTGGAAGCGGTTCAGTTTCCGCGTCTGCGGCGACCGAGCAAAGCACCACTGCCGAATAACATCAACATGGCGCCCGAGGGCTCCGGTATGACACCAGGAGTGTTGTAGTTGAGCACCAGATTGTTGCCGCTGGTTCCGATGGAAAATTGATCCGTTACGGCCGGATTGTGGAAGGCGCTCAAATCCAGCTCGAATTTGGCGGCGTCGAATCCGGAAATCGACGATCCGGATGCGAGAATCCACATGTAGCTCGAAGCCATGTTGAAGTCCGGGACGAAGCCGGGGTTGTTCGATCCATCGAGGCTGATGACGCGGATGATGAAGGGGTTTAAATCGGTAGCCGTGATGTTGATGGTGCCGGTGGCGCTGATCCGGTCATGGTTGCCGGAAACCCCGGCAATCTCCCAATCGTAGATCCCACCCGACGCGAAGGTGGCGGACCCGACTTCCAGCGTTCCCGGACTGTTGCCGGGAGAAAGCAAGGCTCCGTTTCCGATGGAGATCGCTCCGGTGGTCGCTCCGTCGCCCGTGATGATCGAGGTGCTGGTGTTGGCAACCAGCGCGCTTCCCGTGCTGCCGATGAGGCGCAGCGTGCCATCCGCAACGGTGATGGTTCCCGAGTGCGAGGAGTTTCCGGCGAGAGTCATGTCGCCACTGCCGGTTTTGGTGATGTTGCCCGAGCCGGAGAGAGCGCCGTTGAAAGTCATTCCGGTGTCTTCTCCATTGCCGGTCATGATGGTCGATGAAGCGGAAACGGCGACGTTGTTCGCGAGTGTGAGGGTGAGCGCGCTCTGGTTGTTAAGCGTTCCGCCCGAGAGCGTGAGTGTGCCTGTTCCCAGTGCTCCGCCGGACTGGATGTAGGTGTTGCCTTGTTGCAATACGGTTCCGCCGCTATGAGTGTTGGTTTGGGTGATGGTAAGCGAACCCGCGGAGGTTTTCACCAGCGCACCGGAGCCCGTGATCTGTCCGTCATACAGATTCCCGGAGTTGATGGTGAGGTTGGCCGTTCCAAGATCCACGACTCCTCCGGATTGATAGAGGTGGTTGATGGCTTGGCTGGTCGATCCGAGTTCGGCGGTGCCGCCGTAGTAGGTGGTCAGGTTGGTGACCGAGGTGATCGAGTTCGCGCTTCCGAACCGGACGGTGCCATCATAAACCGTCACCGATCCCAAAACGTTGTTGCCGTTCAGGACCACCGTGCCGGAACCGTATTTGTAAAGTTGGCTGTTTCCGGTGATGTTGCCGTTCTGGGTCAAGGTCACACCGGAATTCGTCAGGATGTTGCCATAGTTGATGATTTCAATCTCACGGGTGGAGGCGAATGAGGCTGTGGGATGATAGGTTCCGGCATTCAGGATGAGTTTTCCGAGGCCGAGACGGCTGTTGTCATCGGCCTGGACGGTGCCGCCCGAGGAGACGGTGGTGGGACCGTTGTAGGTATTGGATCCCGCGAGGATCAGATTGATGTTGCCGATGTCCACTCCGCGTGACCCGGTGAGATTCGACTGCACCGTCATGGTGCCGCGTGGGTGGCCGGTCACACCGCCAAAGCGGTAGTTGGCCCCCTGCGGCGTGATCAGGCCGGAAACGGTGACGTTCTCCACCGTCCCCAGGCTGGCTCCGGAGCCGAATCCGGTCAGATCCAAGTTGTTCGATGAACTGGAGTTCAGGCCGATCACGCCCTGGGTGTTGGCTTTGTCGAAGCGATCGAGGAATGCCTGATCCACCGGCAGCGCTGATCCGACATAGCCGTTCGAAAGCGCGGTGAGGCTGCCTGTCGCGGGCAGGGAGGAAGCGTTGTCGAACACCACGATGCCGTCCGATCCGGCGGTGACGCCGTTGGCAAAGCTGTTGGTGCCGGACAAGTGAACCCGGAGCGAATCGGCATGCAGGGCATTCGCTCCCGAGAGATCCGACGCCACGTTGAGTCTGCCGTATCCTCCGGCGAATCGATAGGTGGATTCCTGCGGTGTGATGGATCCGCTGAGCGTGACACCACTGCCGGAGATGTTCGTGCCAATGGAAGCATTCGGGGAGAAACCTGAAAGATCCAGATTGTTTCCGGAATCCACCTGCACGCCCAGAACTCCGCTGCTGGCTCCCTTGTCAAAGCGATCGAGGAACGTTTGGTCCATGGCGAATCCCGCTCCCGTGTAAGCTGTGTTGGTGATGAGTCCGCTGACTGGAACCGCCGACGGTGTGGCGAATATCAGATGGCCGCCGCTCACCGTGGTGCCTCCGGAGTAGGTGTTGGTCCCGGAAAGCGTTTGATAGGCCGAACCGGTGATCGCTAAACCGCCTGTTCCGGATATATTGCCTGCGAAATTGCCGCTGTAGATCGAACTCCCGAAAATGGTCAGGGTGTTGGAGCCAAGCGCGACACTGGAACCGGTCATGCCGGACAGTGCCCGGATGTTGGCGTTGAATCCGTTGAGGTTCAGTGAAGCCAAACTGCCGGTGAGATTGATGAGCTCGTGGCTTTCCAGCGCGTTGTTTGCTCCCGGGCGAAGCGCCCCCTGGGCAACCTGGAAAGAACCGTTCTTTGTGCTGGAAAGGACCGTGAGCGAGCCCGAGCCGGTTTTGGTCACTGCGGAATAGTACGAACTATCGGGATCCGACTGGAGGGACATCAGGGTGACATTGCTGTTGCCCGTGTTGAGTGTCGCCTGTCCCAGCTTGATGTCCCTCGTGATGGTTCCGGAACTGCCGAACTGCAACTGGCTGTTGTTTCGAACCGTCAAGGAGCTGTTGGAGCCGCCGATGCTGGAATTATTGAAAATCAGCAGAGTGCCCTGATTGACTACGAATCCTTCGTGAAAGTTGTTTCCTCTGATGTCCAGCATGCCAGTTCCCGTCTTGGTGAGGGTGTGATTGCCCGTGATCTGGCTGAACAAAATCGCTCGGGCGCTCCCGAGAACCTCGAAACCCGAATCTTGGGATAGGATCAGATTTCTCGACGAACTTAGGTTTGCGGTGGCGCTCAAACTCCCGCCGTTGAGGATGACATCCGAGGAAACGGCACCAAGATTCGCGTCGCTGTTGAAACGCAGGACACCCTGGTTCACAACAGTGGGTCCGGAGTAGCCATTGCTCGTATTGGTGAGATGGAGCATGCCCTCTCCCTCCTTGATCAAAGGTCCTCCGCCGGCAAATTCGCGGTTGCTGACAACGTTTCCGTCCACAATCAGACTGCCTCCCCACAGATATACCGCGCCGGAAAGATCGCCGAGTGCGGCATTGGATGAAATCTGGATGGCTCCCTCGAAGAGCAAGGTTCCGCCCAGGTAGCTGTTGCCGGAGTTCCCGAGAACCAAGGTGCCGGCGCCGGTCTTGGCAAGTCCGCCGTCGCCGGAAATCACTCCGTTCAGGGTCCAGTTGCGGCCGTTGGTGTCGAAGGTGCCGCTGCTCAATCCCAAGGTGACGGCGCGGTTGCTGGTTTCGGCGAGCGGGATGCCCGACTTGAGTTTCAGATAGCCGTTGTCCAGGGTGATTCCTCCGGACGAAGAACCGAGGCTCGCGTCGCCGGCAATGATCAATGTGCCTTCGCCGGTGACCGTGGTCCCGCCGGAGTAGCTTGAGGTGGTGTTGAGCAGGGTGAGTTCACCGGCCCAGGATTTCACCAGTCCGCCGGTTCCCGAGATCACGCCGCTGAATTCGCTGGCGACCGGACTTTGGGTGGTGAGCGTTCCGGCTCCCAGCAGCACGCTGCCGGATCCGCTGAGCGCGCGGATGGTCTGGTCGTGACCGTCAAGATTCAGGTTGGTGCCCGCCGCCAGCGACACGTCCGATGACAAACTGAAAACCCCGGCGGCCCCGGCACGCAGCGATCCGGCGCTCACGATGGTATCTCCGCCGTAATCGCTGGAACCGCTTCCGCTGAGCATCAGGGTGCCATTGCCCGTCTTTTGGATTCCTCCGCCGCTGATGCCGCCTTCGATGGCGAAGGTCGTGCCGGCCGCAACTTCCAGATCCGCGGATGTGCCGTTGACGACAATGGTGCGCGAAGTGTTGATGCTGGCGGTGGTTTCCAAAGTCGTGGCCTCGCCCAGATAGATGCTTGAGCCGGTGTTTCCGAACGACGAGTCGGAATTCACGATCAGGCGTCCCTCTTCCACCGTGGTGTCGCCTGAAAAGGTGTTTGTTCCGGTGAGGGCGAGGGCTCCGGCTCCGGTTTTCACGAGTGCGGCATTGCCGGAAATCACGCCTGAGAATGTCGAGGTGCCGCTGGTGGGGTGAAGTGTTGCCAGGGAGTCGATATTCACGTTGCGGGCCGATGTGATGCCCGCCGTGATTTGAAGCACGCCGTTGTTGACGATGGAAAGTGCGCCCGCGCTGTCGCCGAGGTTCGAATCCGATGAAATCGACAGGCCGCCACCGTTTGCACCGTCAACCAGTGTTCCCCCGAGATGGGTGTTGTTGCCTTGCAGGGTGAGCAGGCCAGCACCGGTTTTTCCAAGACTGCCCGCACCGCTGATGATGCCGGAAAAGGTTTCGTCCGATGCGGAGTTGATGGAAAACTCCCCGGTGCCCAATATCATCCCACCGCTGCCACTCAGTCCGCCTGCCAACTGGTTGTGGGAGTTTGACGCGTCCAGAATGCTTCCCGCGGCAAGCGACAAGGCCGATTCACCGGCCAAACCACCGCTCTCCTGGACCACCAGTGTGCCGCCAAGCAGCGAGGTGGCACCGGTATAACTTTTGTTCACTCCGGCGAAGGTCACGCTCCCCTCGGAGGAAAGCGACAGCCCTCCCGTGCCCGTCATTTCACCGCTCAAGGTGAGATCATTTACGCCGGAGTCGATCGTGCCGCCGCCGCTGCCGAGGATCACCATCCGCTCCATGGTCAACGGGGCCGTGACGCGCAGGGTTCCGTTGTTTTCAAAGGTCAGGATTCCGACACTTTGTCCCAGATTTGCCTCTGAGGAAATCGAGATCCCGCCACCACCGGTGCCGTCAATGAGCGTGCCGCCTTCATAGGCGTTGGTGCCGGAAAGCGTGAGAAATCCGGAGCCGGTCTTCGTGAGCGCCCCGGTGCCTTCGAGGGGCGAACTGATGCCGATGTTGAAGCCCTGGGTGTCGATGGTGACTCCGCCGAGTCCGATGTTCACATCACCCGAAGAGAAGCCGCTGATGAAGTCCGTTTCGTTGCCCTGTGCCCTCAGAATTCCGTTGTCGATGGTGATCGTTCCGGAACCTGTGCCCTTGAAAAAGCCCTGTGCGTTGACCGTCGCGCCGGACGACACGGAGAGCGAACCGGCTCCGCCGTCGAAGCCGAAGTAGATGTCGCCGGCATTCAGCAGGGAAGTCGCGGATGTCAAATTCACCGCACCTGTGCCACTGTTCTGTCCGATCGAGATGGCCGCTCCCGCATTCCATACGGCTCCTGTGCCGAGATCGACGGAACCGCTGCCTTCGTAGCCGATCCATGAAAGGATCGAACCGGTGTTGAGGGTCATGTTCGTCAGGTTTACCACTCCCGTGTTGCCCGTACCAACACCGACATCCATGTAACTCGAATTGATGATACCTCCGGATGCATTGAGGGTGCCATTGAAGCCGTCCCCCACCCGCAGGCCGTTGACAATCTCCAGCGTGTTGCCTTGAAGATTGAAGCTGGCGGTACCGTCCGCCACCCAGACGGAGGAAGCTGTCGCCCCGGGAGTCACATTCACGGTGGTAGGATTGTCCAGCCAGCCGAAGATCGTAAGGTCCGCGGCGGTGGGTGTATCCGCAGAGTAGAAAAAGCCATTGTCGTAGTAGGTCCAGTTGCCACCATTTCCAGCACTGTTCCAATCGAAGGCTGATCCATCGCCGAACCAGTAAAGATCAACCGCAGACGCCCGGATGGCGGTTCCGAACAAAACGACAAGCCCCAGCATTCCCACCGAAATTGGCGCGGTGATCGGTTTGTTGGAAATGCGGCGGCGGAAGATGTTGGTTTTTGGTTTCATGGTCTGGTGTTGGGGTGGTTGCGAGGGGTTGGTTTTTAATGAAGGAAATCGGATGAACGGCTACGGAAGCGAAACCGACACCCGCCCGAAACAAGACGTTGCCGGGACCGGATCGGGAGCCTCGGTGTAAACGACGCGTTCCCATTGGTCGTCGATGGATGTCACCACCGGAGTGCCGCTGAGCGGGGACCAGCTTGGGTTGTCCAGACTCGTGCTCTTCTGCGGCGCGTAAACCAGCCCGCTGCCCTTGCGGCGGAGGAACTCGACCCGGATCGTACCGGGCGGCGCATTCTCCGGAACCGTGATGGTAGGCAGGCCCGTTGTCCCGCCAGCCGCCATGGTCGATGAATTCGGCCCGGCGAGGTTCATGTTGAAGGCGTACTTGAGCAGGTTCTCCACGCCGTCATTGAAGGGCGTGGCACCAGGCAGAGTATCGTTGCCGGTGAGGCTGGTGCCCGAGGTGATCGTATCAGTAAACAGGGCCGATGCCGTGGTGGCGGTGCCGGTAAGTTCAATGACAAATGGATTCTCGTCACCATCGTTGTTGGCAATGCTGAGCGTGGCCGATTTCGGTCCGCTGCCGGTAGGAGTGAAGCGCACGGTGAAGGTGTCGTTCCCGCCCGGCGCGATGTCCGCGCTTGCGGGCTGGCTGGTGATGGTGAAGTCCCCGCTGCCCGAAATCGCGATCCTCGGACTGCCGCTGAGGGTGAGCGAGGCCGTGCCGGTGTTGAAGATGGCGAAGGTCCGTTCCAGAAAGCCACCGGTGGCGACCGAGCCGAAGGGATGGGTCGAGCCGGTGGGAACGTCCGAACCTGATTGTTCGAGGGCGATTTCGGGGGATTCGACCACCGGGCCAAGGCCGGTGAAGATATACGCCGCGCCGGTGAGGGAAGCGTTCTCGTTGGGTGTGCTGTTTATTCCGGTTGTGCTGCTGTCTTCTCCTGTCGCCCCAACGACGACCGTGTCCTCTGAAACCGCCACCGAATAACCGAAACTGTCACCACTTTCTGAGTTTGAAGCTTTCAGGTAAGCCTGTTGATTCCAGAGACCTCCGCTGCGCACAAAAACATAGGCAGCACCCGAATCCGAGGCAGCATCATTCGGTGCGCTGTTCACTCCTGTTGTGCTGCTGTCTTCTCTGTCCGCCCCGACAACCAACGTGTCCCCGGACACAGCCACGGCCAAGCCGAACCGGTCATTCGCTCCAGTATTGGAGGCCTTGAAGTAAGCTTGCTGGGTCCAGACGCTGCCGGTGCGCACAAAAACATATGCCGCGCCAGAATCGGATGCACTCTCATTCGGGGCACTGTTAACCCCCGTCGTGCTGCTGTCTTCTTGCCACGCACCGATGACCACCGTATCGCCGCCCACAGCCACGGATTGGCCGAAGTTGTCATTCGCACCCGTGTTGGACGCCTTGAGATACGCCTGTTGGCTCCAGATGCTGCCGCTTCGCACGAATACATACGCGGCACCAGCATTGCTCGCCGTGTTGTTGGATGTACTGTTTACCCCTGTTGTACTGCTGTCTTCTTGGGAAGCCCCCACAACGACCGTTTCCCCGGACACCGCGACTGAAATGCCAAAATTGTCTGACGCCCCGGTATTGGAAGCCTTCAAGTAAGCCTGCTGACTCCAGACGCTCCCAGCGCGCAAAAAAACATAGGCTGCACCCGAATCTGAAGCAGAATCATTTGGCGTGCTGTTCACACCCGTCGTGCCGCTGTCTTCTTCTACTGCTCCTACGACCAAGGTGTTATTGGACAATCCGACGGAATGGCCGAAGCGGTCACCTATGCCTGTATTGGAGGCTTTTAGGTATGCTTGTTGGCTCCAAACACCGCCTACACGCAAAAACACGTAAACCGCGCCGGAGCTGGTCGCCGCATCATTGGGGATGCTGTTTGATCCTGTCGTGCCGCTGTCCTCGAGAAATGATCCAATGGCGATGGTATCCCCGGAAATCGCCACGGATCTTCCAAAGTTGTCCCCAGTGCCGGTGTTTGAGGCCTTGAGGTAGGCTTGCTGGGTCCAGAGCCCGCCACTACGGAAGAATACATAGGCGGCACCGGAATTCTCAGCACTCTCATCAGGCGTGCTGTTCACTCCAGTTGTGCTGCTGTCTTCGCTGGAGGCGCCGACCACCACGGTGTCCCCTGACACCGCCACGCTTTCGCCAAATCGATCAAAGGAATTCCCACTGGAGTTTCCAGATTTCAAATAGGCCTGTTGGCTCCAAGCACTCCCGGTCCTCGTGAACGCATACGCCGCCCCCGATTGGTTTGATTGAAGATCCGGGGTGCCATTCACACCGGACGCGCCGCTATTCTCCCAATTCGCACCAACGACCACCGTATCTCCGGAGACTGCAACGGACCAACCGAACCGATCATCTCTGAAGGCGTTAGACGCCTTGAGATAGGCTTGTTGGCTCCAGGTGCTGCCGCTACGCACAAATACATAGGCAGCCCCAAAGTAGGGCGCCGTTTCATTGGGCGTACTGTTCACTCCGGTCGTGCTGCTATTTTCACCTATAGCCCCGACAACAAGCGTGTTTCCTGATATTGAAACGGAATGGCCAAGCTGATCGCCCTGCCCGGTATTCGATGCCTTGAGATATGCCTGCTGGGTCCAGGTGCTCCCGCTGCGGATGAACACGTACGCGGCACCTGAGTCGAGCGCACTTTCATTCGGACTGCTGTTTACTCCGGTCGTGCTGCTGTCTTCTCCTGCGCTTCCCACGACCACTGTGTCCCCCGATACCGTTACGGACCTTCCGAAAACGTCATATATGGTTGTGCTGGAGGCTTTGAGGTAGGCTTGCTGGCTCCATGTGCTCCCGCTTCGGAAAAACACATAGGCAGCACCAGCATCGGTTGTGTTGTTGTTCGGCGTGCTGTTGATGCCCGTTGTGCTGCTGTCTTCCCGCTCGGCTCCGACGACAATGGTGTTGATATGCACGGCAACCGAATATCCAAAATTATCATTGGCCCCCGAATTGGAGGCTTTGAGGTAGGCCTGCTCGCTCCAGATGCCCCCGGTTCGCACAAACACATACGCCGCTCCGGAGCTGATACCCTCCGCACTGTTGTTCGACCCGTCACCATTGACCCCAGTGGCACTACTGTCCTCGGCAATTGCCCCGACGACGACTGTGTCGGCAGAGACCGCAATCGAATGGGCAAAGCGATCACCGGTGTCCGTGTTGGAGGCTTTGAGGTAGGCTTGCTGGCTCCATACGCCTCCGCTGCGGACAAAGACGTAAGCAGCGCCGGAATTGGAAGCGCTCTCGTTGGGTGTGCTGTTCGATCCGGTCGTGTTACTGTCTTCCTGTTGCGCACCAACGACCACCGTGTCTGCGGATATCGCCACGGAATTGCCGAAATTGTCATCGGCTCCGGTGTTGGAAGTGTCCCGGTTTTTCGTGAATGTCCGAAAGGTGGCTTTGAGTTAAGCTACGGCCGGAGTTGTTAGTCGTTGGTTGTGGTTTGTTTGCAGGGAGAGTCTCTGACGGGTGATTCTGCGGCGATCGCGG
>Ga0315903_10001202_pt1 | contig 39054 bp, 46 predicted proteins | sample LakEriMetagenome_7_FD_203524 | JGI IMG/M metagenome (GOLD analysis project Ga0315903, IMG submission 203524) | Freshwater fungal communities from buoy surface, Lake Erie, Ohio, United States - Buoy 2 MA119 | ecosystem: Environmental > Aquatic > Freshwater > Lake | place: USA: Lake Erie, Ohio... | reverse complement strand
AAGCATTGTGAATATTTTTATTGGCAGTTCGGTTATGACCATGGTGATCTCCGCCATTGCCATCATCATATTCCTGGGCCTCACAGCCTACGACACACAGCAAATCCGTGAAATGGTCAGTGTAAACGACCCAGACGTGCCTGCAGAAATCCTGGGTGCGCTCACACTATACATGGACTTTATCAACATTTTTGTGAACCTATTGCAACTGTTTGGTAATAAAAATGACGACTAAGATCGTACAGGTAATTGAGGATCCCAGCAACCCCGAAGAATTGTTGTTGGATCTTGGCACTGAATTGTGTGAAGAGCTGGGCTGGAAAGTTGGCGACACAGTTCAGTGGATTGACAACAAAGACGGAACATGGCAATTATTAAAAATGACTGGGCAGACGCCTGGACAACCAACCTAACAACGGATCCTGCGTATGGTGCTATTCCTCCCCTAACTGTAAGTTCTGGCGGAACAGGAAACACCATATCAAATGTAACTATCAGTGATGGCACTGGATTTGGTGGATACACCATAGGTGGATTAAACGGTGCCACTGGCTCCAACGCTGTTTGGACCACAAACACCACGGCCACAGGTAGTTTTACAATTGGTCCAAATTACAGTGCAGTAGGATCTCAACTTGACCAAAACGGTCGAATGAGCCTCCGAGGCGAAAATGCTGATATTGACATCAACGGCAAGAGTCTTACAGCATGGATGGAACGGGTTGAAGAACGGTTAAACATTCTCACACCAAATCCCGAACTGGAAAAAGAGTGGGATGAACTGCGCCGACTGGGTGAACGCTATCGCAAGCTGGAAAAGAAATGCAAAGAGAAAGCAGAAGTATGGAAAAAACTGAAAGCAATGCCCAAACCGGAAGTAAAATGGTAACACCAAAGCAACGCATCCGGCACATTGTAAAATGGATCCGACAATACGCAACAAAAAACAAAATCTCTACACTAGTTGTAGGTATCTCTGGTGGTATTGACTCATCAGTTGTGAGTGCCTTGTGCGCCGAAACTGGGCTCAAAACCGTTGTGGTGCAAATGCCCATTCGGCAAAACAAGACATTGAACAATTGCAGTTCAATGCAAGCCACTTGGTTGCTAGAACGCTACAAAAATGTCACACACATGAGCATGGATTTGACGGCTGTGTTCTCTGCGTTTGAAAAGAAAGTAGATCCTTATTGTGGCATCGAAGATGATACATATGACACGTATAAACTTGCAAGTGCAAACTCACGTGCTAGATTGCGTATGATGACCTTGTATCAAATTGCACAATGCCACAGCGGTATCGTGGTGGGCACAGGCAATCGAGTGGAAGATTTTGGTGTGGGATTCTTTACCAAATACGGCGATGGCGGCGTGGATATCTCTCCCATTGGCGACTGCTTGAAAACCCAAGTGTGGGACATGGGACGTGAGCTAGGCCTAGAGCAAGAGATCATTGATGCCGCACCCACAGATGGCTTATGGGACGATGGCCGTAATGATGAAGATCAACTGGGCATGACATACCCAGAACTGGAACGGGCAATGAACTTGGACTTTTTGAAACGAGCTGGTGCTGTGGATTCTGACATGCCCGGGAGTGCCAAACTGTCTGCAAAGGACCGTGCCAATGTCAAACGCTATCAAGTGATTCGTGCTCGAAACATGCACAAGATGCTGCCAATACCGGTCTGCAAGTTTTGATTGATAACTGCGCTGTTTACTCCAAAACGGCACCATTTTGGCCCGGAAACGTCCGGATACGCTACCATAAGAGTAAGTAAAACTACCATGAAAACACAAGTAAACTATATCAGTAATCAACTTGCCATCTGGAGTTCACGAGCATTCAAAATTGCAGGACTCTGGTTGGTGATATTGGCTGTGATTGCAGTGTGCAACCACAAACTAGCAGAACTCCGTTCTGGCATTGACTCAATGCCTGCCGGATATGTGACTGCTCAAGAAAAAATACGTCAGTTGGAATGCTTGACTCGTAACATCTATTGGGAAGCTGCTTCCGAACCTTTTGAAGGTAAAGTTGCTGTGGCTCAAGTCACAATGAACCGTGTGGCCCACGGAAAATTTGGTGATGGTGTATGCGGTGTAATCTATCAGAAAAATGTTTTTTACGAACGAGTAATCTGTCAGTTCAGTTGGGTGTGCGAAACCACACACAAAACTCGACCAGTGTATCCGCCCTTGTGGGCCGAATCAGAACTGGTAGCCAAAAAGGTATTGTTGGAAAACTTTAGATTACCTGGTTTAAAGAATGCACTCTACTACCATGCTGACTATGTTAGCCCGGGCTGGAAACTGCCCAAAATTGATAAAATTGGTCGTCACATTTTCTACGGAGCATAATTATGCCTTTTAAGTTTCCTGTTACCATCGTAGCTATTCGCGAATTTCTCAGCAATAGTTTGGCCACACTCTCTGCAGACACCCTGGGCTGGCTGGCCGCCATTGTGTTGCACTGTGCAACCTTGCCTAGCTTTTTGGCTCTAATGACTGGACTGTCAGATCGCACCCCGGGCCTGGACATGATCTTGTTCCTGTGGGGCGGCCTGGTGCTGTTGTTCTTACGGGCAGTGGTGCTCAAAGACATGCTGAACATCATTACAATTGGCTTTGGGTTTATACTGCAAGCAGGGTGCATGGCCCTGATCCTGTTTAAGTAAAAAGTACTACTTGACCAATAAATCAGGATCTGCTATAATAAAGCATGATTAAAAACAATGACGAAAAAGACATTGTGTATTCTGAAGAGTACGATGCCTACTACAATCAAGTGACCAATGAATGGATTGACACCAAGTGTGACGATCCTGCCTGTGAGTTTTGTTCCACCCGCCCTGCGCAACCTTTGAAAGTCCCACAATGAGCATGCACCTCCATCACCCCAGTTTGAGTCTTGGCGGCAAGCGCAAAGGCAAGGTAAAATTCCGTAATGCAGAAGAAGCAAAAAAAGCTCGTGAGCTTGATGCATCCTGGAAGGAACTGCAAAAGAAGTGGGATGTGGATGCTGACGAAAAACGCCGCAGTCGTGCCATGAAGGCTCCTGCACTGGACTACAAATTGAGCACACCCATAGGCCGTCCTAGTGGACACAATATCCCCAGTCGTGCTGACTCTGTGTTGGGTCCTGTGTCCAGCAAGGTGATCCCGCAGTACACTGGCACCAAAATGATTGGCGTGGGCACCATGCACAAGTCCAATGCTGTGCCTATCTTCTCAAACGAAGAAGCACATGACATAGCAACCATGCGCCGTGGATAATAACGACTTGTATTCAACGCCGGAAAAAAGACTAGACACCATTCTGGGCGACGCTGGCTTTTGGTCACGAATGCAAAAGTGTCGAATGTCAGAAGAAGGCCAAAAGCACTGTACATCTGACATCAACACAAGGGCATGGTTTTTTCACACACACGGCATCATGTTGTTGCCTTCGGACACAGATATGAATGGATACAGTCGAAATGTTGAGATTGTGGATGAAAAAAAGTATCTTGTATTTTTGCTAAAATACACATGAACAAAAAACGTTTATTAACTTACAGAGGAGAACTCCAAATGGATATGGAAACATGGGAAAAACAAGAAGTGGTGCGGCTACTCAAAGGAGCACCGGGCACACAATACCAAGAGGCAGATGATGTCAACAAGGCTATCATCCGTGATTGGATCAAAAGCCTATTACAAAAAAGTGAGATCACTGTGACCTTTGTCAAAGCAGATGGCACTGATCGCGAGATGCTTTGCACACTCAACTGGGAGAAAATTCCCCCGGCCGCAGTAAAACTGTCATCACCGGTAGATGGCATTGTTAAAGAAAGCAAGAAACCGCGCAAGGAACCTGATCCACACAGCCTGCGTGTGTTTGACATGGAAAAGCAAGAGTGGCGCAGTTTCCGATTTGATCGATTAAAGAAGATCACTGCGGAACTGAAATTTGAATAAATTTTTTTTAAAAGGAGTTAGTATGAGTATATGGAAAATTTTTGTTGCAGTATCTGCAATGTTGTTGGCAACGGTTGCTATTGCACAAGTGGTCAATTGGCCATCTAAACCAATCAAAGTCATGGTTGGATTTCAACCAGGCGGTGGCACCGATATCGCTGCCAGGGTCTGGGCCAAACACATGAGTGACATTTGGGGCACACCAGTGGTGGTGGAGAATCGTCCAGGTGGCGGGGGCAATCTAGGGATCAAGCACATGTTGACAGAACCAGCTGACGGCTATACATTGAGTATGGTTCAAACTGGTAATCTTGGGCCACAACACATATTGAGCAATCCTGGATATGAGTGGCAGAAAGACATGGTAGGTGTGGCTTATCTAGGTGATGCCACGCCGTTTGTTGTTGTAGTAAACAGTAACTCAAAAGTTACCAACCTCAAAGAATTTGAAGCTTGGGCACGGACTAAAGTTTTAAACTATGCCATGCCAGGCATTGGCGTGCCGCATCATATTTTTGGTGCCACCCTGTCAAATCACTTTGGTGTAGAAATGACTGGGGTGCCGTACAAAGGAACACCACAAATCATCAATGATCTTGCCAGTGGAGTGTTGGATTTTGTTGTGACGCCTACCAGTGCGCTCATTGAGCAAAATGCTGCCTTGGGCAAGTTCAACGTTATTGCAGTGATCAACAACCGCCCATGGCCGGCATTTGCAAATACTCGCACAATGGCGCAACAAGGACTCGACGGTTTTGTGGTTCGTCAGATGTATGTGATTATGGCCTCCGCAGGAACTCCAGATGCTGTTGTTCGCAAAATCAGAACAGACAGCAAAACTGCATGGACCCGCGCTTTTGCGGAACTGCGAGACAAAGGAGTGATTGATCCTGCACAAGATGATTGGCCAGATTCCTTTGAAAAGTTGCACCAAGATCAACAAAACACTTGGACTCGAATCATTCAAAGATCCAAAATCAAATCTATTGCCCCATAATAATGTTCTATTACACAGTCAATGGCAACAGGTACTTTAATCCATACTTGGCCTGGTACGAAAACTTCAAATCCAAATCACCAATAACATTTCATTGCAATGATTTGGAATACAGTGCCATAGACTGGACTAAAGAACCTGCGGAATCACTTGACGTGTTGATGGATCGACATGCCAAACACATACGCAACAAATACGAACGACTGATTTTCTTTTGGTCAGGCGGCACAGACAGTCAAACTGTGTTGAATGTGTTTGCTCGCAATCGCATTCGTATTGATGAAATAGTGTGTTTGGCAAATAAACGTTTGCCATGGTATCCGTTGAGACACATTGACTGGTTGAAAGAACATTATTGGGATAAATCTACTAAGATTACACACTTTGATCTATTTGATTGGAAAAAGCGAGCCGAGATTATAAAAAATGAAAACTGGGCTTTAGAAGACTTTGGTGACACTAGATCGTTTGATCTTGGCGGGGTGGATCGTCAAAGCTATGACTATTGTGTATCTAACTATAGTGCCCATAACTGGGCACTATTGTCTGGGCACGAAAAACCCACTTTGAAGTTTAGAAATGGCACATGGTGGACTGCTTTAGAAGATCGTCCGATGAGACAGATTATAGGTCTTACCAATATTGAACCATTTTTCTTGGATCCTGTTTTGCATCTCAAACAAAGTCATCTGCTGGCAAACGCCATGAATCAACTGCCAATCATATACAAAGATGGCGATGACGCAGAAGCTTTGACATGCAATCAGCTTAACATAAATTCCTTGTCAAACAAAAAATACTTTGATTATTCAACAGCTTGTGGGCGGCATCCAGAACTCACAATAGGAGTGAGTGTGGCACAAAAAACTAAAATTTATCAGTATGGCGGAATACAAATTGATCCTGACAAAAACGTCATGCAAACAGATCTGTATGGTGCCAATCCAACTCTGGTGGAAAAGTTAAAAGTCAGAGACCAGATGGCCATCAACTATCTCAAAGGACTATACAATATTGTGCAAGACTCTGGGTTTCGCCGATATCTAAATGAAACTGCATTAAAAGTGCCGGACAAAATATTTTATCTCAAGTCAAACTTTAGCAAATTTTACAATCTTGGTCATTGATAACTAAGTAAACACTTATATGGCCAAACAAGAAGAAACAATTAATATGGAAGGTGTGGTAGAAGAAATCATGCCTGCCGCAATGTTTAGAATCAAATTAGATGACATGAATAATGTGGTAATTGGATATTTGTCGGGACGCATGCGCACCAACAATATCAAAGTTCTTCTTGGTGATCGAGTGGAAATTGCGTTTAGTCCCTACGATTTGACTCGCGGGCGTATCACAAGACGCAAATGACTGTTTCACAAATAAACGGATTGATCCTAATTGATTGTTGGCAACCAGATGAATTGTATCCACCAAGCAAACTGTCCAAACGCCAAAGCAAAACCAAACAAATATTTTACAAAAATTTAATAGAAAATTTGAAAAGTTTCAATTTTGCAGGCATAATAGACGCCGGCACACACCAAATTAAAACTGCCGTGCAAGTTCAAGATTATCTATCTACTCAATCAAATGTTTTTGTCCTAACTAAACAACTTGATTTTTTTAAATTAAGAAAACACAAGCCTTGGAAAAACGTCAATCATTGGTTGGTAGTAGGAACAACCTGGCAAGTGTGTGCGCATCTCAATGACATGGGCTTGTGTAGTTTTTTTACCATGATGCGCCAGCATCCAGAATTGAATTTTTACGGCATCTCCTGGGGTTTTTTGAAACACAATTTAGAAACAGCAACTGTTGAAGATTTTGCAACCGATTTATTGACTTGGTGCTGGCATGGAGAGGCATTCAAGCTAACTGCTGACACCAAAGATATCTGGACAATACGAAATAAATACATTGATGCGACACCATATTGATTTAATTGAAGCCAGCACCAGACCAGCCAAACTGGAAACTACCCCTCTGCCCTACGGTCCCAAAGACCTTGAGCCCGTGATGAGTAAGGCCACTATAGACTATCATTTTGACCATTTGGCCAAAGGCTATGCAAAGCGTTACAACGCAGGAGAAGGCAATGCGGATTTTAATCGTGCTGGTAGTTTTTTACATAATAAGTTTTTCCCCCAACTTCGGGCTCCTAAGGCTGCAAATCGACCCCGTGGTGCAGTACTCCAACTGATTGAAGAAAAATTCAAAACTTGGGAAGATTTTAAAGAGCAGTTTAAAGAAACTGCCATGAAGATCCAAGGTTCGGGTTGGGTGTATTTGAGCACAGGCGGAGACATCAAGACCATTGCCAATCATGCTGTGCGTACAGATATCTGCTGTTTAGTGGACTGGTGGGAGCATGCATGGGCGTTAGATTATCAAGCGGACAAAGAAGGTTATCTCAACAACGTGTGGAAGATAATCAACTGGGACGTTTGCAACGAAAGACTATAATGAACTTAGAAACTGGTGCTGTTACAAAATTACGTGAACTCATTGCTGAAGAAGGCAATCCCGGTCTCATGTTGCGAGTGTTTGTGCAAGGTGGCGGATGTTCGGGATTCCAGTATGGATTCACATTTGAAGAAGTCAAAAACGAAGATGATTTTGACTTTGCTTACGATGAAGTCCGAGTTGTTGTTGATGCCATGAGCCTGCAATATCTCAATGGTGCATCAATTGACTACAAAGAAGACTTACAAGGCTCTAGCTTTACAATAAAAAATCCAGAAGCAAAGTCAACTTGTGGATGTGGATCCAGCTTCTCCGTTTAGAACATATCGTTACTGCCGTAACCTGTAACACCGTAGCCACCTCCGTAATCTGGTGCTGGTGGAGGTGGTGGTGGAGTTAATCGTGATCCAAAGTTTCTTGACGCCGGCGCAAATGCTCCGTTGAATTGTGTAAAAGTTGGTACTGGCGCACCTTGAGCCGGTTTCCAAATACCATTTATATTAATATAAGTTGTTTGAACTGTTTTCCATGTTCCGGCATCTTTTACATATGTTGTCTGAATTGGTTTCCAACTGCCTGAATCTTTAACAGCACCACCACCACCAGTTTGATATTCAAGAGAAACAAACCCATTGCCCCCGTCGGTAAATGTTGATGTGACATAATCAAAATCAAAGCATTCAACGTATTCGTAATGGAGAATACCGTCAATAAAAAATGTTTGGTTATAACTGAGTCCTACATATCCTTGTTTTACAGCCAACGTCGTTGGTGGAGGTGCTGCCGATCCCCCATCAGACTGATAAACCACAGTTCCATTTACTACTACAGAATAGCCAATGATACTATTAGACCCGCCGCTTATACCGGTATTGCGAATATAATAGCCCGATGTGCCTGACACAATTACACTATGGAATGGGTCTGTAGCAGTTGACCCAACGTATCTTATTGCAGTGGTTCCGGATGCGCCGCCTTCAGCCACACCACCATAAGGATAATAATCGTTGATATATGGAGTTCGTTGTACTGGTTGTGCTTTTTCATCACCTAGTGACGTTCCGTTAACACCAGCAGTGCCGCCAATTCTAGGAGCGCCGCCACCGGCTGAACCGCCTTGGCCTGCAAATAAACCGCCGCCGCCTCCGCCACCGCCGCCTGCTCGATTTTCATATATACTGTTTGATCCACTATAGTCTTGGCCATCTTGCCCGTTATTAAAACGAAAGTCAGTAGAGCCGTTGACGTTGAGAGATGTGTAAACAAAACTCCAGCACTGCACTCTGCTAACTTGACCATATGGTCCGGCATTACCACCAATATAACTGAGGCCCACATATGTGGTTTTTTGGGCCAAATCAAGTGGTGGTGGTATAGCATCTGGACCACCACCGCCCACTTGATTCATGTATACAATAACCCCGTTGACCACCACGCTGTAGCCTAGGTAATAGATGTTTACTATATTTCCAACATCATTATATTGTTCAAGAATGTTTATGTAATATCCTGAAGTGCCTGGTGCAATAACAACAGGGGGTGCAGGCGGAACAAGCCCTGTAGAAAACGGTTGTGTTGCAGTTGACCCAGTATAGTTTGTGGTAACATAACTGACATCACTTGCAGGTCTAGTTGCACCACCTGCACCGCCCGCGGCCACACCAATCACCACGCCATTTAGACTTAGTATAGTGGCACCGCCACCTCCGCCTGCTGAACCTTGGACTCCTGCTTGTGGAGGATAAGTTTGTCCACCCCTGCCACCTGCATAATTTGTTAGATCTCCGGTGCCAAATATCACACCTATTGCATTGGGATTGCCATCAACTGGATTTGCCGGAGTTCCTTTGCCATCAGCCTCTATGGTTATTGTGTGATTACCGGCAGTTACTTTTACAAATGCTTTATTGATGGTGTCGTCGTACACTGGGGTGTTACTTCTTCCAGCACCTTCAACTATGAGAACACCATCAAGATAAACTCGGCCATAAGTGCTGGCAACCATTTGAAAAATTACATTTGCTGTTGTTGGAAAATTTATAGTGTAAGTTCGTGTGAAAGTTTGAACGTTTTGATCAGCACCCCACACTCCCCATTGACTTAAAAATGAAGTATAATTAGTAGAGGTATTGCGGAGTCCTTGTCCATACGGAACAACAGGAACACTTTGGCCAGGCGGTGGAAATCGTGTGTTAAACAATAATCCGCTATAGGCAGCTCCAGAGAATCCACTAGGAGTCCATCCATTTATATCTGAGCCTCCGCGGCCACCACCTTGGCCCACAGCCACTGTTAAAATATCACCAGGCTTAGCAACAAAGTACACCTTGCTGTAGCCACCTGCATTGCCAGCTGCTTGGGATGTGCTTCCGCCACCTGCACCCCACAAATAGGCATTGACTGGAATACCATATTCTCCAAGTACACTGGCATTTTGTATAGTGCCTGTGTAGCCAATATTAGTTACAGTTGTAGTTGTCATGTTTTAGACTTGATACCAAATATCACCATCGCTGCCACCTGTAGGCGCAGCAGTACTCACAGTTCGATTGCCATATCCGTTGCTGTAAGAAGCAATGGCCAGTGTTCGGTTGTTGGTCAAATCACCACCACCTGTAAGTCCTGCTCCTGCTGTGATAGTTAGTCCGGTCCACGCTGCGGCAAAATTTGAACGTGCATCTGCTGCACTACTACCGCCTGACCCACCACTTCCCACAGCCAATGGAGTTGCCAATCCAGAAATTGTACCACCAGTAATTGCAACTGCATTGGCATTTTGAACGGCTATTGTGCCTACTGTGGTTGTGGCACCTGATCCAAGTCCAAGGTTTATTCTAGCATTGGCTGCATCAGACGCACCAGTGCCACCATCTGCTACAGCAAGATCACTAATACCAGTAATAGCTCCTCCAGTGATTGCAACTGATGTGGCGTTTTGAACTGCCATTGTGCCTACTGTGGTTGTGGCGCCAGTTGCTAATCCCAAATTGGTTCTTGCTCCAGCAGCAGTTGACGATCCGGTGCCACCATCTACCAATGCCAGTGGAGTTGCCAATCCAGAAATTGTACCACCAGTAATTGCAACTGCATTGGCATTTTGCTGACTCATTGTGCCTAGATTGCCAGTTATGTTTACCACAAATTGTGTGGTAGCAATTTGTGTATTCGCTGTGCCAATATTTGCTGTAGGAGCAGTAGGCACACCAGTAAATGCAGGGCTGACTTTTTCACCTTGCACAAAAGCAGTGGTGGCAATTTGTGTGCCGTTGGTACCATATGCAAATGTGGTAGATGTAGGTGTGCCAGACAATGCAGGACTAATCAACGGAGCATACGTTGCTGCCACAATGCTGTTGAAATTTGATATTGCAGTGTCAGTGTAGTCTGTGGTAGCAATTTGTGTGTTGCTAGTTGCTGGAAGAGCTGTAGGAGCTGTAGGCACACCAGTAAATGCAGGGCTGACTTTCTCGCCTTGCACAAAAGCAGTAGTGGCCACAGCAATTGTATTGGTTCCATACGCCACAGTTGGCGCAGTCACTGATCCTGAAAATGCTGGCGAAACTATTGGTGCTGCTCCTGCTACATCTGTTACTTGCAACAACACTGCACCAGTTTTAGTTGCAACTGACAGCACTGGAGCAGAAGATCTCACAAATGCTGTGGTGGCAATTTTTAAACTTACGTCGCCATCTGCAGGTGTAGGTGCTGTGGGCACTCCAGTAAATACCGGACTATCTAAGGGTGCTTTCAATGCTTGTAATGAATTGGTTGTGGCTGTGGTCGACGCTTCTAATGTGGCCACTGCACCAGTTGTAAATTCTGTTGTGGCTAGCTGAGTGGTATTTGTGCCAGCAGTGGCAGTTGGCGCTACAGGAACACCTGTTAATACTGTGTTGATTTTTTGAGCCTGTACAAATGCTGTGGTGGCAATTTGTGTGGTTGATGTTGCGGCACTTGCTGTGGGAGCTACTGGTATTCCGGTAAATGTAGGACTGGCCTTTTCTCCTTGCACAAAAGCAGTTGTGGCCAATTGAGTAGTGTTGGTTCCATAATCTGCTGTGGGTGCAATAGGTATTCCTGTGAATACTGGTGAAACTTTTTGAGCTTGCACGTATGTTTCGCTGGCCAATGCACTCCATGCATTTGCAGTATTATATGCTGATATTACATCACTAGAACTGTTGTACCAAAGCTGTCCTAGCACAGGTGCTAGTGGAGCAGTTGGACTGGCAAAATTTTCCAGGAGAAAAACATAGTTTTCGTTTTCAGGCAAGCCATAGGGTGTGACTCCTCGGCCGACCAAATTAACCGATGTAGCGGTGGTGTTTATTGTGCCATCAGGTACCACTGCTACGATGTTACCTCTGCTGTTATTGATTACATAACTCATCTATTGCTCCAGTTTGATGTATTTAGTAGCCAAACGCAAGCCAAAACTTTTGGTAAATACAGCAATAGGACTGAAACCGTATGACACAGCAAATAATTAATGTAGGAAACGTAGCCAACGATGGGCAAGGCGATAGCCTACGCACTGCTTTTATCAAGGCAAACGACAATTTTTCTGAACTTTACACAAGTGCCATTACCATTCCTACTATTGTTAACGGTAATTCAAATGTATTTGTAAATGCCAATTCCAATGTCACAGTTAGCGTAAGGGGCGTGGCAAATGTAATGGTCGTTACCCCTACATTGGTAACAATTACTGGTGATTTGGCCGTATCTGGAAACGCCAGTCTTACAGGTAATATTGTGGGTGATGCTATCTACAACGGAACTACTAGTATTCAGATTCCTTCTTCAGGTAGTAATGCAGTAGTAAACGTGGGCAACGTGGCAAACATTGTGGTTTGGTCTGTTGATGGACAACAGGTCAGCGGCACACAATCAGTCACAGGTGCAGTCAGTGCCGGCGGTAATGTCACAGGAGCCAATGTAATTGCTGCTGGACAGCTATCAGCTGGTGGATCTGTGGTTGGTGCATTAATCAGTTCAACTGGCAATGTGAACACTGTGGGCATTGTTGGCACAGGTGATTTCTCAACCACAGGCAACGTCACAGCTGGAAATCTTGTGGGCACACTGGTTGCATCAAGCCTCAGTATAAGTGGCAATATAACTGGTGGCAATCTACTCACAGGTGGCGTGATTTCTTCAACTGGCACCATTACTGGATCAAGTTTATTGGGGTCAGTTGTTAGTGCAAGTGGTAACATAACCGGCGGTAATATTTTGACAGGTGGATTAATCTCTTCCACTGGTAATATTACAGGTGGTAATATATTAGGTGGTGCCAATGTTAACGCTACATTATTCACAGGAACCACAGTATCAGTAACTGGCAACATCACAGGTGGTAATATCCAAGGTGTTAGTGGAAACATCACAGGTCTTAGTGCCTTAGATATTACCACTGAAAACATCTATGCTTTGGTGGGCAACAATGGAGTCAACATTAGTGCTGGAGGTTTCAATAATCTAGTGGTGTTGCCAACTTACGTTGTCATACAAAACGTTCCTCTGAGTGTAGTTGGTAATGTTATAGGCGGTAACTTGAGAACTGGTGGATTGATTTCAGCCACAGGCAATATAACTGGCGGCAATATCTTAGGTGGTGCCAATGTCAATGCCACCACACATACAGGAACTACAGTTTCGGTGAGTGCAAACATCACCGGCGGTAATATACTAACAGTCGGTTTGATTTCTGCTACTGGTAATATCACAGCTGGTAATTTAAGTGTTAGTGGAAACGTACTAAGCAATTTGTTGCCAGTATCAAATATCACTTATGACTTGGGATCAACCAGTCAACGTTGGCGAGATTTGTGGTTGAGCAACAGCACAATTTATTTGGGTAATGCTCAAATTTCAGCCAACACCACTGCTATAATCATTACCAATCCAGACGGCGGGGTAACTGTACTACAAGGTGCATCACCTTCTATCACTGGTAATGTGGTTAGTGTGAGTGGTAACATCACAGGCGGCAATATTTTAACTGGCGGATTGATATCCGCTACAGGTAATATTACTGGTGGCAACATATTAGGTGGTGCCAACGTTAATGCTACCACTCATACAGGTACTACTGTATCAGTAAGTGCAAACGTAACTAGTGGAAATTTACTAACTGGTGGATTGATTTCGGCTACTGGCAATGCCACCGCTGGTAATATTGACACTGGAGGAAATATTACTCAAACCAATCCAGCAGGTCAAATTAGCGCCAGCGGCAATGTTAACGGTGGAAATATAAATGTTAACAATATAATATCTGCCGGTGGCAACATCAAAGGTGGAAATATAAATGCAGTTCAAGATATCAGTGCGTTTGGCAATGTAACTGGAAATAACTTCAGTGCAGGCGGACTGGTAAGTGTAGTAGGCAACATCACCAGTGGCAATGTTAGTACCACATCACTTACAGGAACCACAGTATCAGTAAGCGCAAATATAGATGCTGGCAATTTATTAACAAGTGGATTGATATCTGCAACTGGCAACATTAACGCTGGTAATGTAACTGCGGGCACTGGAATAGGCACTAGTACGTTGACAATGTCTGGTAATTTTATTACCACAGGAAATATTTTTCAAACTAATTCGTTTGGTTTTATTAGTACTACTGGAAATATCTTTGGCGGTAATTTAACCATTGGAAGTGGCTTTACTGGTAATATTTCTGCTATTGCCAACATACGAGGCGGCAACATCTTAACTGCCAATGCAGTCAGTGCAGGCGGCAATATTTCGGCCACAGGTAATGTGATTGCTGGTAATTTAAATGCCGCGGGATTGAGCCTAAGTTCAAATGTGGTATCAACCCTAAACTCCACATCAAATATCACAACCACAGCCAATGTATCTGGTGGTAATTTACTAACTGCTGGCAATGTATCAGCAACTGGCAACGTTACAGGAACATATCTCATTGGTGACGGTAGTCAAATTACTGGTATTACCATAACCGGTGGTACCAGTCTTGTTAACGGCACATCTAATATTGTAGTGGCATTTAATAGTAATGTCACTACCGGCATTGGCAGTAGCACAGTGACCACAACTGCCAGCACTGGATTTTATGTAACTGGTGTGGTCAGCGCCAGCGGTAATGTTTCTGGCAACTACTTTATTGGTAATGGCAGTCAGCTTAGTGGAATTGATGCTACATCGATACAAAATGGCACGTCAAATGTGCGTGTGGTCAGTTCAGGTGGCAATGTGGCCATTGGCGTAGGTGGCACAAGCAATGTGGCTGTGGTTGCAACTACTGGTGCATTCATTACTGGTGTTGTAAGTGCAAATGGCAATATTACTGGTGGCAATTTGCTAACAGGTGGATTGATTAGTGCAACTGGCGCTATCACAGGGGATGGAATCACTGGCACAAGTTTGACAGTGAGCACCGGCAATATCACCGGTGGTAATTTGATATTGTCGGGTGCCATAGTTGATTCGGCTCAACTGGATATACAGACCTCAGCAGCCAACGCCAATATTGTGTTTACACCAAACGGCACAGGCAACGTAAACACTGGCGCTAATTTGAGTGTGACTGGCAATATCACAGGTGGCAATGTGCTAGGTGGTGCAAACGTCAATGCAACATTATTCACAGGTACTACAGTCTCTGTTACCGGTAACATCACAGGTGGCAACATTTTGGGTGGTGCCAATGTCAATGCCACAACTCACACAGGAACCACAGTTTCAGTAACTGGAAATATAACAGGTGGTAATGTAACTGCAACAACTGGGTTGACTGCTGGCACATTGTCGTTAACAGGCAATACAATCACCTCAACTGATAGCATAATCACAATTGATCCTGCCACATCCGGCGTTAATGGAGCAGTTATTATTCAAGGTAACTTGAGTGTAACGGGTAATGTAACATACATTAACTCTAATAACATTACCACTAATGATCTGACCATTAACGTGGCCAATAACGCTGCTACGGCAGCGGCTGCCAACGGCGGCGGTATTGAAGTTGGACCAGCTGGCGCACAGTATGCAAGCCTTACCTACAACAGCACCAGCAACATTTGGGTTATTAGTAATGGTGCCACTGTAAGTGGAATACTAAGTGCAACTGGTAATATCACAGGTGGAAATATATTAGGGGGCGCCAATGTCAATGCCACAACTCACACAGGAACCACAGTTTCAGTAACTGGTACTATCACAGGTGCATCGGTGGTTGGTGGTGTAATAACTGGCAGCAGTCTCAGCGTGTCGGGTGCTGTAACTGGCGGAGGAATTACTGGTAGCAGTTTAACTGTATCAACTGGTAGCATAACTGGCGGCAATATTATTAATGCCAATGGCAATGGTGTTGGCAACATTGGTAGTTCTGCATTGTACTTCAATACTGTGTTTGCCAAGGCCACATCAGCACAATACGCTGACTTGGCAGAAAAATATCTTGCTGATCAGTCATACGAAATTGGCACAGTGCTTTCAGTAGGTGGCGACGCTGAAGTCACTGCTTGCCGAATTGGCGACAGGGCCATTGGTGCTGTGAGTGAAAATCCTGCTTACAAGATGAATGACGGCTTGGAAAATGGCACCTACGTTGCACTCAAAGGACGAGTACCTGTCAAGATTGTTGGCACTGTACGCAAGGGACAACGCCTAGTAGCACACAACAATGGGTGTGCAGTGGCCGGAGCAGCTCACGCCAACGATGTGTTTGCTGTAGCACTCGAAAGCAGTGATGATGTTGGCGTTAAACTGGTCGAAGCATTGATTTTATAATGTCAACCACCAACATTGATTTACTATAAATATAGAAAATAGGAATAAGGCACCCAGATGGCTACCACACCGTATACAGTTACATTAACCGACGGCACGATATTTGCCAACATATCAACTGGCACTATCAATACCTCCAGTTCAATGACGCTGATTGGCAAAAACTATGCCGAGTATGGGCAGATGTTGGCTGACAACTTCATTCGTTTGTTGGAAAATGCTTCCAACACCACAGCACCACCAGCACCAGTTATTGGTCAACTGTGGTGGGATAAATCTACTACACTGCTAAAAGTTTATTCAGGAACTGGTTGGAAAAATGTGGGTGGAGCCACAGCATCCAGTTCGCAACCCTCACCCAGCATTGTTGGCGACTTGTGGTTTAATACTGTAAATCAACAACTCAATGTTTGTTCAGTAGCAGGCAATCCGGGCACATTTATCGTGGTTGGTGCTGCTGTTAACAATCCAGGCAACATTACATTTGCAGTGTCCAACACTGTGGTTTCTACTGTGGCTAGCACAGGCGTTTTTGTCACTGGTATAGTCAGCGCAACAGGCAACGTAACTGGCAGCAACATTGCCACCAACGGACTGGCCACAGTGACTGGCAACATACAAGGTGGCAACATAAGAACTGCTGGATTGGTCTCAGCAACTGGTACTGTTACTGGATCAAGTCTATTGGGTTCAGTTGTAAGTGCAAGTGGCAATGTGACTGGTGCTAACATTTTAACTGGTGGGTTGGTCTCAGCTGCTGGTACTGTTACTGGATCAAGTTTATTGGGTTCAGTTGTAAGTGCAAGTGGTGATGTAACTGGCGGCAACGTGCTCACTGGTGGACGGGTAAGTGCTACTGGCAATGTTACTGGGTCAAGTTTATTGGGTTCAGTTGTAAGTGCAAGTGGTGATGTAACTGGCGGCAACGTGCTCACTGGTGGACGGGTAAGTGCTACTGGCAATGTTACTGGTAGCTTTTTTATTGGTGATGGCAGTCAACTTACTGGAATTGGCTCAGGTTCAATAGCAAATGGCACGTCAAATGTGCGGGTAATAAGTTCAGGTGGCAATGTGACCATTGGAGTGGGCGGCACATCAAACGTGGCTGTGTTTGCCACCACAGGTGAATACGTTACTGGAATTATAAGTGCTAATGGTAATGTAACCGGTGGTAATATGTTAACTGGCGGGTTTATATCTGCTGCTGGCACTGTTACTGGATCAAGTTTGTTGGGCACTGTTATGAGTGTAAGTGGTAACGTAACTGGTAGTCAATATAATGGGTCAGGTGCCGGCCTAACATCAATACCTGGTGGCAATGTATCAGGTGCAGTGGCCAATGCAACATACGCCACGTCAGCTGGCGCCGCAACCACTGCTGGATCAGCAACCACTGCTGGATCAGCCACAACTGCAACTACAGCAGGGACAGCAGGAACATTCACATCAAATCGAACCAACTATTTTGGCGCAACAAATGGTGCAGTGTCTGGCCAAATGATGTGGAAAAATTACGCTAACAACCATACAATTTTTGATGCATCACAAAGTACCAGTCCTGACGGAACCGCAGTCAACAGCACCAATTCTCAAATACCTTGGGTGGCCACATACCCAACATTAATGGGATGGAACGGCGGCAATACCTTTGGAGTACGTGTTGACTCTGCTAGAACAGCAGACACTGCTGGATCGGCAACCACAGCAGGTTCAGCAACCACAGCAGGTTCAGCAACCACAGCAGGTAGTGCAACCACAGCTGGTACAGTAAGTAATGCAACACAAAGTAATATTACTGGTGTTGGCACATTAACAAGTTTGAGTGTGAGTGGTAGTGTCACTACTAGTGGAGAAATCAGCACCACAGGCAACATTACCGGTGGTAATGTGTTGGCCGGTGCTACAATTACTTCTGTTATTAGCACCGGAGGTAACATTATTGGCGGTGCGTTAACAGTTGTAGGTAACATTGTTTCTCTTGGCGCCTCGGTTGGAATTAGAACCAACGGCACAGTTAGCGCAGCCGGCACTATCACTGGCAGCCAGTTTACAGGATCTGGTGCTGGATTAACCAGCATACCCGGTGGCAACGTCACAGGCACAGTGGCCAATGCCACTTATGCAACAAGTGCAGGTTCAGCAACCACAGCTGGTTCAGCAACCACAGCTGGTTCAGCAACCACAGCAGGCACAGTGACCACAGCAGCCCAGCCCAGTATTACCAGTGTTGGAGTATTAACCAGTCTCAGCACAACTGGTAATGTCACTGTGAATCGATTGCTACCAAACGGGATTGAATACACTCGTTATGGTTATGCAAATGTGGTAACTAGCGGGGGCACCACAAATATCGGCGGAGCAATAAACGATGCCAAGCGAACTTATATTTTTACCGGCTCATCAAACCAAACAGTCGGTCTGCCGTTGTATAATAACAGCTCTGCCTTTGTAGCTGAATATTACATAGTCAATGCCAGTACCGGAACACTAAGTGTTCAAGACGTAATTGGGTTTCCATTAACCAATATACCTCCAGGAGCCAGTGCTACAATAACATCAAACAATCAACAAGCTCTAGGTACTAGTAATTGGGCAGTATCATATTACGCCAGTGGCTATGCTCTAGGTTGTGGCGGACAGACTTGGCAAGATGTGAGCGCCAGTAGATCATTAAACACTAATTATACCAATTCTACTGGTAGACCAATCATGATTAATGTTTTTACATATTTTGGAACCAATCAAAGTCTAACATTAATAGTTGGAGGAGTAAATGTAGCGCAAGGAGGGTGGACATCATTTGGATTCGGTTATGTTCTTGGAACAGTTAGTGCTGTTGTTCCGCCGGGGGCTACATATCAAGCGTCATCACCGGGTGTATCAATAGCACTATATTGGTCTGAATTGCGATAAGGAACACAAATGAAACATTATAAAAGTCCCAACAACGAAATTTATGCATACGAAGCAGATGGCAGTCAAGATCATATCATCCCTGAAGATTACATTGCTATCACTGATTCGGAAGCTGATCAACTAAGAACTGCTAATGCCCGATCACAATTTAATGCGCTTGACTACGCCGACAAACGCCGTGCAGAATATCCTCCTGTCACTGACTATCTTGATGCTGTGGTAAAAGGTGACCCGGCAGGTATTGCGGCATACATTGCAGCTTGCCAAGCAGTCAAAGAAAAATATCCCAAATCATAAACATGACACAACCTGTATGGATCACCCCTGCTGGCAACCTTGGTGTAATACCAGTTGGTGTGTTCTTTCAGCTTACCCTTTTTGGAGAACTACCCGGCGAACCTGGAGCAGAACTTTATTATGATGTCATAGCTGGTAGATTGCCTGAAGGTATTCAATGTGCTGCCAATGGTGTAATATCTGGTACCCCAGATGCTGTGGCCAGCTTGCAAGGTGTGCCACTAGAAGTAGGACGAAACACCACTAGCAAATTCACAGTGAGAATCTATCCTGAAGAGGATCCTACCAACATACGTGATCGCACCTTTAGTATCACTGTGGCAGTTATTCCTGAACCAGTATGGATTACCCCTGCTGGTTTAGTGGCATCATACTATGACAGTGACCCTGTGGACTATCAATTTTTGTTTCAAGAAGTGTACACTCCAGACACCACAGTGGTTACCTTGGCTGCTGGAGCCTTGCCCGGCGGGCTTCGTTTGGGTCTTGACGGTCGGCTCACTGGATATGTGCAACCCACTCCAAACGTAGACGAAATAGCAGGTTATGATCTAGCTGCACAAGACGTTGATCCCTATGACTTTTTGAGTCAAAGCATCAGTAAAAATTATCAATTTACTCTGCAAGTCAGCAATGGTCTGGCTTCCAATTTACGAACATTTGAAATTTTTGTTTACAGTCGCAGTCAAATGCAAGCCAGTGATGCTGTATTGATTGACAACAACACATTTGTTACCGCAGACGAAACACCATACCAAGCGCCATTCATAACCAATGCTGATCCAAGCAATCTTGGAACGTTTAGAAGCAGTAACTATTTTGCCTATCAATTTATAGGTGAAAACTACATAAATCAACCTATCACTTATGCAATATCAGTAAACGAAGGTGCAGGATTTGCACCTGGATTGACTTTAGATCCCACATCAGGTTGGTACTATGGTTATATTCCAGATCAAGGAACTACAGAAACTGAATACAGTTTTAACGTGGTGGTTTATCAAAATGAGTATATTACTCCTGCCATGACCATCACACAAACTGTGGCAGCTACCGGTTACGTCACTGCCAACTACATAACCAACACACTTGAACAAAATTTGCCCTTTAGACTGGCTGCTAATTTTGGTGGACTGACTGCTGGAACACTATACTACGTTGACAATATTGTGAGTCAAACCGCAGTATGGAATATTGCCAATGACCAAATAACTTCTTACAACACTGTGTTCACAGTGCATTTGGCCGACAGCTCAATCCCCACATTGACCAATGCTACTGGAGCTGTAGAAGCCACTCTCATAATTGAATGTACTGAGACCGACAGCGACACCAAAAGAATCACCTGTTCGAGCACTGCGAATCTAGGCATAGGACAACCGCTTATATTCACAGGCACAGCATTTGGTGGCATAACTGCTGCTGCTCAAACAATTTATTATGTTATTGAAATATCAAACCCTTTTCAATTCAAAGTAAGTGATCATCCTTATTCGTCCACAGAGGTCAACACACCGGTTACATTAACCACTGCTGCTGGTTCAATGATTGCCAACTTGATTTTGGCCAGCGAAGCATATCCATTCTCATTGACCATCACTGGTGCAGTTGGTGCCGAAGTTGTTTGGGACAGCCCTGCAGACCTAGGCAACATTGCAAATGGTGCAACCAGTATGTTCAAGGTCTCTGCTGTGAATCGTGGTGGTCGTACCATGCGGTATCGTCTCAAGAGTGGTGCATACAATTCATTGCCTCAAGGTCTGCAACTCATGCCATCAGGAGACATTGTTGGTCGTGTGAGTTTTGACACATTTGCCTTGGATCTTGGTGCCACTACATTTGATCAAAGTTTTGCCATCAATCGAAACTTAGTCAGCTTGGGGACAACATTTGATCAAACTTATGAGTTTACTGTTAATGCCTATGCCGAAGACGTCAATCAAACCATATACGAAGTGGCCAGTATTCAGGTCAACAATGGCGGATCAGGCTATAGTTTTTTAAACAAGCCTACAATTGCTATAAGTTCACCAGTGGGTGCCAGCGCAGTTACGGCACAAACAGGATTTATCACCATAGACGGCGGTGCTATTACTAATGTAGCACTGTCAGAAAATGGCAACGGATATACATCTGCGCCCACAGTTACAGTCACACAAGGATTTGGTGGCTCGGGCGCAAATCTTACCGCTGTGATGGCAGCAACTGGTAGCCGTGATGCAATCAGTGTTTTTAAAACTTTCAACATAAAAGTAATTCGCGAATACAACAGACCCTATCAAAATCTCTATGTGCGAGCCATGCCACCACCCAATGACCGTGCGTTAATTCGCAGCTTGTTGGATAACGAAGAAATTTTCCCACCTGCGTATTTGTATCGGTCTGATGATGTGAACTTTGGCAAGAGTACTCAAGTAACGTATGCACATGCATTCGGCCTGGCTCCTGATATATTAGAACGCTATGTATCCAGCTTGTATGAAAATCATTATTGGAAAAATTTAATATTGGGCGAAATAAACACAGCCCAGGCAGTGGATCCTGTCACAGGTGAAGTGGCATATGAAGTTGTTTACAGCAAAATTATTGACAATCTTGTAAATGATGCAGGAGAAAGTGTGAACAAAATTGTAACACTTCCTTATGCTATTGTTGACCCTGCAGACGGCAGCACCATAATCACATCAGTGTATCCCAACAGTTTGGTCAACATGCGAAATCAAGTTATTGATGTTGTGGGACAAATTTCAAACACCTTGCCACTATGGATGACCTCCAAACAATCTGATGGGCGTGTGTTGGGTTTTACTCCTGCCTGGGTAATTGCTTACGTAAATCCAGGTCGCGCTAAAGAAGTAGCATATTTTATACAAACTTACTTTGCCCAGCAACTCAATTCAGTTGACTTCAAAGTAGATCGTTATATTCTAGATAGAGTATTGAGCAGAAATTGGGACGTTGACGTACAGCACTGGATCCCACGGCCGCCTACGCTGACCACATTTGATCGATTTAGCACCGGTGGTAAAGTGTTTATTGGAACTGTAGATATTGCCACCAGCTTGGCTTGGTCAGATGTCAACAATCGATCGTTGGCCTATATCAATGAATTGGGCGGCCTTGATGGAATAATCAATGACGTCGAGGGCAAAACTATAATTTTCCCCAATCAAGAAGAATACAATGGGCCACCGGGCAGCAATTATGCCACTCCAGACGATGCTTGGCAAACTTGGGATGCACCATCAGGCGGCGTGTTAGGTATTCCAGAAACATACTTTGCTGCTGAGGGCCTAGACTTTTCTACCACAGTACCCGGCGACGACATAAGCACCATCAACGAACGCATGGCAATTTACACCATTCATATTGATCCGCTGTCACAGTGTTTGCAACTGACCCTGACCACTCAAACTGAAGAGAATGATTATGTGCAAGTTTTGGGTGGTGATTTCTATAGAACCGCGTTTCTTTACTATCCCACAGTTCCAGGCGACGGGCTTACTCTAATCAGTTGGTTGTTCCTGCTCACAATTGTTACAGACGAAACTGTATTTGACCAAAACAGTTTGAAATTTATAGCACCAGTGGATATGTATGATCCAACAGATACCTATGATAAATATCTAGTATTCCCCAAGAGCAACATCTTGGTCTAACAAGGACAAAAAATGGCAAGTAATATTAACCCAAACAACATTGACGGATCGTATCCAGTAGCTGGACAAGACAACAACAGTCAAGGTTTCCGTGACAATTTTACCAACACCAAGGTAAATTTTCAATATGCTGAAGAAGAAATTAATGATTTAGAAGCCAAGTCGGTACTCAAAGCAGCTCTTAGTGGAGGCACACTTGACAACAACATGAATGACAATACCATTTATGCTGTTAATCTAAATGATGTTAGCACCACAAGAATTGCCAGCACAGCCACTTCGGGTATAGTAACACTTAACTATGCGTCTGGGCAGTATCAAACTGTAGCACCCAGCACAGGGTCAATCACTCTTGCGTTTACCAATTTTCCTGCTAGTGGATACTTTGGCAAGTTGCGTGTGGCTATTGTTGTAAGCAACATTACCTTTACAGTTACACTACCGGGCGAAGTCACACTAGGCACAACTGGACTGCAAGGCTATTCAGGTGGAGTGATTACCTTCAATTCCACTGGCACATTTGTGTTTGATTTTTCAACGGCAGATGGTGGCTCAACCATTACTATCAATGACGTGACTCGTGCCAACAATGTGCTGACCAATCCGCTATTCCTCACAGTAGGTGAGGACCTTGCTGCATCAACAGCAGCCAGTTTGACCAAAACCACCAGTTACTTTACCACATCAGCTGCCGAAACTGCCACACTGGCAGCAGGATCGGATGGGCAGATCAAAGTGTTTGCCATGGTAGCCGACGGCGGAGATATGGTTATTACTGTGACTAATGCTGGATGGAAAGCATCAGGCACCGGCACAATTACATTTGACACCATTGGCGATGCTTGCACATTGATGTACACCAGTTCCAAATGGTTCTGTATTGGCAACAATGGCGTGACATTTGCTTGATCAAAAGCATTGACCAGGCGTAGGAATCCTGCTACAATGCACTATGGAACATCCACTAATCGGCGATCTCAGTAAACTAACCTTAGATGAGTTAGGAGAAAAGATTGCCGATCTCAATCGAAAACTGTCAATGGCCATGCGCACCGGAAACGGGCACTTGTGCAATCAAATACGTATGGCCATTGAAAGCCATAATGTCAAGTATCAAGAAAAATTACAAGAATCATATAAAAAATCTGATGTTGACTTTGGCGACAAAATCAAAATCCAATGAAGCAAAACAAACACGGCGAACAAATATTCAACGAAGCAGACTTGGTTGACTTAATCATGCGTGGCTTTGATCCATCTGGGTTTGATGGCATGATTGTGGACTCATCGGTAGACTTGGAAACAGCCGCACTCATGTTGGACAATGTGCCCCGACTGATTGCATACAATGACTTGATGGAAGCCATGCCCACAGAGGAGTATGATCATCGCTGTCAGAGTCGTTGGTATATGAGTGATCAATATCAACACCTGGACATAGCAGAACATGTGCTGAGTCTATGTACCACTGATGCTGAACTGCAACGATGTGGTGAGGAACTGTTGTTGTTTCAAGAACGTGACTTGTTTAATCTCTTGCGTTATCTCAAATATCTTGTGGATGTGATGACACAAAACAATTTGATTTGGGGTGTGGGCCGCGGAAGTAGTACAGCCAGTTTTGTGTTGTACAAATTGGGAGTGCATCAGATCAACAGCATGTACTATGAATTAGATCCTGCGGAATTTTTACGTTAAATATTGTTTTAAGGAGATGATCATGGCAGGAAATGTACACAGAACAGCCAATGGTAAGACATTGGACATGCGTAGTTTGGCACTGAAAAACGAACAGGTACGAGCAGTTGGCAACATGAAGGTCAATGCCCGTGGAGACGTTATTAATGATGCTGGACTGGTTACTCATGCAAAGCCTCAACAGCTTCACAAGCAATACAGTCAACAGGTTCAAATAAGAAAAGGAAAAGAAGGATGAAACTAGCGTACAGCGCACACCGATTTGACAAACATCAAATCCACCCACTGAAGGATTCAGTTATTGTAACAGACATGACGTTTGATGAACGTTTTACCACAAGTGGTATTGTGTTGCTAAATGACAATGGCAAAAGCACCGGTATTCGTCCACGATGGGGACAGGTATATGCTGTGGGCCCGGACCAGTCTGAAGTCACAGTGGGTCAATGGGTGTGTGTGGCACATGGTCGATGGACCAGGGGAATTGACGTAGAAGACGAAACCGGCAAGAAAACTCTGCGTAGAATAGATCCAAACGACATCATGCTTGTGAGCGACGAACAGCCACAAGACGAAACATTCTCGGCTGCTATTCACGTGGAAGCCAAACCCAGCCACATGCAACACACGTGATAATCGATTGGAACGTTGACAACATCGTTTCTGAGCTTCAGAAATGTTATTGGGCCACAACAGATCCTAAAATGGACGGTTTTACCACTTGGCGTTGCAAACAAGACTTATATCGTGTACAATTTGCATTAGAAGACATGTTGAAAAACTGCCCAGCTTATGGTCCCGAACAGGAGTGGCTGGCCGAGCAACAACTGGAACGTGACCAACGACAAATGTGGTCCACATTAACTGCAAAAAAATCTAGGTAGATATCAATGAAAGAGTTATGGGTAGAAAAGTATCGTCCCAACACAGTGGACGGTTATGTATTTGTGGATGAGTCACAAAGAGAACAAGTGCAGTCATGGATTCGTGAGGGATCTATTCCACATCTAATGTTGAGTGGTCCAGCAGGCACAGGCAAAACCACCTTGGCCAAACTGCTGATCAATGAGCTGGGCATAGACAGCTTTGATGTGTTATATGCTAACGGATCCAAAGAAGCCCGCAAGATTGAATGGGTGGACAAACTGATATCTTTCTGTCAGACCATGCCATTTGGTAAGTTTAAGGTTGTGTTGATTGACGAAGCTGACTATATGAATCCCACATCTGTACAGCCTGCACTTCGCAACTTGATGGAAGACTATTCGCAAAGTGTGCGATTTATTCTCACCTGCAACTATCCCAGCAGAATCATTGCACCCTTGCATTCACGTTGCCAAGGTTTCCATATCACCAAAACAGATCACACAGAGTTCACGGCCCGCGTGGCCACAGTGTTGGTCACAGAAGGTGTGGAGTTTGATTTAGACACACTAGACACTTATGTCAAAGCCACATATCCTGATCTACGCAAGTGTTTGAATTTGGTACAACCCAACAGTCAAAGCGGAACTCTTGTACCGCCAAACGCCGCAGACAAGAGTGCCAAAGATTGGAAACTAGATTGTGTGGACTTGTTTAAATCGGGTCGTGTGCGAGAAGCCAGAACTGTATTGTGCCAAAGCGCAGACGCAGAAGAATCCAATGAAATATTCCGTTGGATGTACGACAACTTAGACTTGTGGGCTAACACAGCAGAAAAGCAAGATCAGGCAATTGTGATCATACGCAACGGTGCCGCTAATGTACCTCTGGTAGCCGATCAAGAAATCAACTTGAGTGCCACACTAATAGAACTATGTCAATTGACCTAACGTGTCATGTTCCGGGCATGCAGCAGTACCGGAATCAGCAGTTAAATCAATTTGGCAAAGACACAACCGGACAAGTACAGTACACGTTCAATCAGCAGGGTTTTAGAAGTCAGGTTGATTATAATACCAGTCCCAGTGTGGCATTCTTTGGATGTAGCCTGGTGTTCGGCATTGGTGTTTCACAAGACAAAATAACCACCAGTTACTTTGCAAACTGTCATAATTATGGGTTAGCTGGTCAATACGACAATCACGACACTTACCAAACCATTAAAAGATTCACTACATCTAAACTCTACTGCAATACTCCAATGATTGTTGTTTGGCACAGAAGAGATAGTGAAAATTTAGATCAATACTATGATGATTTAAAAAATTTACACATGTATCATTTTTTTTGCGGCACACCTTTGCCACTTCACAACTGTTTTGCCATGATCAAACACACAGATCTAGATGTGAGTCAAACGCACATGGGCCCTGCTTCTCACCGATTTTTTTATAAAATCACATGCGCCTTGTTAAATCAATCATAGTTTTTAACTCAGCCACCGCAGGAGATTTTTTAACTGCACTATGCTGGAGCCAATTGTTGGATTCATGCCTGTTGTTTGAACAACAAACATCGGGTCGTGTGACAATTAAAAATACCTATTTCAAAACCATCACTCAACAATTTTACTACAATCCGTTAATTCTACCAGAGTTTGACTACAGCAAAATTTTTCCTGTTGAAAACAGTCACTACTGGTTGGATTGTTACGCACACATGGCAGATCGTTGTGTGTTTATAAATTATCCCAGCCGGGTGCAGCAAGGTATTTTAGAAATCTATTTAGAAAAAGTGTTTGACAACAACATACAGAAGATGTTGAATCTCAACTTGCCCAATCAACATCCGTATGTGGCATCAAAAATGAACGTGGATAATGTGCAAAAAATTATCAACATTCACTGGAGGAAAAATGTCGCAGCTTGGCAATCAAATAAAAATCTAACTGCAATTGAACTGGAAGACTTTTTTGATAGATCTCGATTGATTGATATTGTTGAAACTTTGATTGGTCAACCCATCAGCTGTATGGATAAATTTAACAGCATCTATCACAATTGGTTAGCAAACAATTCAAAGTTACGCAGTTTGTTTACCACAGCTTGATTGATCATCTTGTGCCATTTCTCTCCTGGATGGCCGCCCACACCAGCTAGATCAATAAACTGTGGATTCCATGTCACACAGCGGGGGTGTTTTGTAACACTGTGAGGCAACGCATGTTGTTGTTCGTCACAGCCTAAAAAACACCAATGGTCATTGGCCAAGAGATTTTGTACTTGATCAAACACTGTTAAAAATTTATTAATATTTTCACTATGATTGTGACAGTGAGTGGTTTGTCCAGTGTTGGAATCATACTGTCTGTTCAATTGAATAAACTGTATCACATAGTACTTGGCATCAATACCGGACTGCTTGACACCTTGCAGCATGCGTAGGATTTCCTGATTGTCTACTCCCGTACATCCTTGTGCAAAATGATAGCAGTTGACACCCAGTGTGTGACTGCTCGAACTGGCAAAGGCCTTTGGCCAATCAACTCCAATCCCCGCAGTAATACTTGAACCAACATAAACACCTACATTTTGAGCAGTGTCTTCATAGTCTATGTTGTTTCTATAACCAAAATTGTTGAATTGATACTGCACCCGGCCTCGTCGATCGGATGCATATACTTCTAGGGTTTCATTCCTGCACTCAAATTGATCAGCATAAGGCAATGGGATTGACATATATTTTGATGTGGAAAATGTAAAGTAAATATCTATTCAACAACGCACACAAGAATGAGATACCTAATACTTACCTACTATAAAAAACCCTCGGGTCAAATTGACGAAGTTATGGCTGTGGCCAAAAACTTAAAAACAAGAGACCATGCTACTGCCAATGTTATACTTGACTTCAAAGACCTTTCTGTGTTAAAATGCAGCATGGGCGGAGTAACCGTGCCCAGAGACTTTGATAGAATTGTAGAGTACTACATGGAACACTACGAATCTACCATTACCCGATTGTTTAATGAAAATGGATACACAGTTGAATACCGCAAAAAAGACGCAGAAGCACAACCCGCAGAGCCTAATCCTAGTTGACGCCGATGGCGTGATTTTAGATTGGGAATATGCATTCTCAGTTTGGATGGAAGAGCATGGCTTTGTTAAAACTGAAGGCAGTCAGTTCATATATGATATAGGCAACCGCTACGGGATTGATCACGAACAAGGCCGCAAATTAATTAAGATTTTTAACGAATCGGCTGCCATTGGGTTCTTGCCGCCCTTGCGAGATGCCATGTACTATGTAAAGCGACTGCATGAAGAACATGGCTATGTGTTTCACTGCATTACCAGTCTGAGTCTTGACGCCAATGCTGGCAAATTACGAGAAATGAATCTGCGTAAATTGTTTGGAAAGACAGCATTTGAGAAAATTACATGTTTGGAAACTGGTGCTGATAAAGATCAAGCACTAGAGCCCTACAGAGATTCAGGCTGCTGGTGGGTAGAAGACAAACCGGAAAATGCAGAAGTTGGACACAAATTAGGGTTACGTAGCATCCTAGTGGAGCATGGGCACAATATGAATCATGTCAACGAACAAATTCCGGTTGTCAAAAATTGGCGGGAAATTTACGCGATAATCACCTCCTAATCTGCGTACAATTTCAACACTGACCCAATGATGCTGTGGCGTTGAATATCGCGGCCTTCTAGAGCACACACAGCAATACCTGCAACAGGCGTGGCCTGTAATCGTTCACACAGATCCATCAAGCCGTTGTCGCCTCTATTGCGATCAGCTTGCTCAACGTCACCTGTGACAACAATCTTACTGCCAGAACCTATGCGGGTCATCAGCATCTTGACCTGGGCCGGAGTTGCATTTTGCATTTCGTCGGCTATAATCCATGAGTTTTTAAAGGTGCGGCCTCGCATGTATGCCAGCGGCGAGATCTCCACAACCTGATCTTCTATCATGGCCAAGATGTCTGCTGGGCGATAATACTCTCGCATGACGTCCAACAGCGGTCTGGTCCATGGTTCCATTTTGGCAACTAAATTGCCCGGGAGGAAACCATGACTTTCTCCCTCCACACCCACTGCTGGGCGTGTCATCACTATCCTATCACATGTGCCTTCTCTAAGTGCTCGTATGGCCGCTAACATTGCTAGATAAGTTTTGCCTGTACCTGCAGGACCCACTGTTACTACTATGTCAGCATCAGGATTTTGTAGAGCCATGACCAATCGTTCCTGGTTTCGTGTGCGAGGGACCAAGTCAATTCTACGCGGTTGCGGACGTAGAGTTTGATTGAAGTGTATGGTATTTTCCACAGCCTGATTCATCTTTTTTTGTTGTGCTTTTAGGGCGCGATTTCTGCTCAAAGTTTCTATACTCCTTTTGTCCTTAATGGACAATGATATTTACGGTCAACAAATCATCAAGATATGTGGACTGATTTGGTGGTGGCCGACTACTAAATACTGACCAGGCGGAATACAATTGAAATATAAATTTGAAAACAAAGTAGAATTTTACATCACCAACGTGTGTAATTTGACTTGCGAAAACTGCAATCGTTACAACAACTATAACTTTCGCGGCTGGCAACGATGGAGTGATTATGCCGACATTTATCGCAAATGGTCAGACCACATTGAGTTAAAAAACGTTGTGATCATGGGCGGTGAACCGTTGTTGAATCCCACTATTATAGAGTGGATTACGGGATTGACTGATGTATTCAAGTGTGGTATACAAGTATTGACCAATGGTACACGTTTAAATAACGTGCCAGGGTTATATGACGCATTGGCACAAACACGCAGCCGTGGCGGCCCAATTACAGGACATATTCAAATAAGTTTGCACAACACTGATCATTTTGCACAATTACAACAAAATATCAAGTCTTTCCTGAGCACAATTCGAGAAGAATACGGCACTGCTATTGGTGTTATCCCAAAAAACGATCCTTGGGGGAAAATGTATTATTCCGTAAGAGATGTGAATGACGTGCTGGTCAATGTGCATTTGGCCAATAGTTTTTATACCGCATCCATCCAGCCAACTGCTGCTGGCAGATTTACCCTGCACAATTCAGATCCAGTTATCGCGCATGAAAAATGTGGATTTGCCCAGTACAAATGCTATCATTTTATCCGGGGTAAATTGTACAAGTGCGGTCCAGTGGCGTTGATGCCTGAATTTGATGAACAGTTTAACTTGGACATAAGCAAACCAGACCGGAAACTTTTGCACGGGTACAGACCCCTGACTGTTGAATCTTGGTCCAGAAAATCTTTAAGATGGCTGGAACATATAGACGATCCTATTGCACAGTGTAAATTTTGTCCGCAAACGTTTGCCAGCAAAATAATTTATCCTGTAGTTAAACACAGCAAAGCATAAAACCCAAAAACATCAACACAGTGTTTTTGCCATAAATAAACTACCATGCAGACACACAACAAATTTGGCATCAACGACAAAGAACTGTTCAAGAATCACGAAGATTATTGGCAAGTCGCTGACAACATCAAAGACCTATACATGAGCGACGGCAGTATCGCCACGCTATTAGACATGGAACGTGTGCTGGATGAACTAGACGTATACGCATTTAAAAATTGGGAAATTGGCGAACTAGTGGCTGGTCCAGAAGTGGGCAAGTACCGTGTGACAGCTATTTTTATGTGGCCCAAGGATTTAATGCCTGACCCACGTGGCGGCAAAAGATTACTGCCATTTGATTGCGAAGTAGTATACAAAAAGCAAAAGATCAAAATACCTGTCAAGATTGAAACTCCCTCAGACTATCGTCCGGGCACACACAAAGCTCGCATGACAGAAAAAGACGTGTGGCTGGTGTCAATTACCATGCCCAAAGCCCTAATGAGTGACATCAAAACAGGTTCAATTGAAATGGAAGATCAGGATATTGATCTTGATGATTTGGATCAAGCATACGAGCAAGATCTAGATAAAGAAGCCAATCAAAGTGATGCGCAGGCCCAAGATGCACAACAAAACTTACAACAAACAGAACAACCAGGAGCAGCCAGTGCGCCACTTGCATGAAGGTCTCCAGTATCGTGATTTAGATGGCTTGATGAAGCCCACTGTTCATGTGGACGAATTCTCAAGCAAAATGGGCGATGACGCTGATATCATTGTGCTCAGCTTCTTTGTGCGTGACAAGGCCGCTGCAAAAGACCTGGTGAGCTGGTTTGAAAAAGGCTATGACTTTGTGCTGGATGCTGATCGTTCACCAGGCGAAATCAAACCCAATCGTTATCTAGTGTATGTGGAAATGCGCAGACGCTCGGCTGCACCCGGCAACATAACAGAAATGCTGTCGGACTTGGAAACGCTAACTGAGCACGAAGCGTCTGAATGGCAATGGCATTATGATGGCAAAAAATACGACTGGGATCCTGAACTGTTTGCCAAAACAGTGCCACTCACACCCAATGACTACAAGCGCACACACGAGTCAGAACTGAACGAAATGCGTACAGCAGCAGGCCTGCCTGTTAAGAAGATCTACAAACCTGACCCTGAATTACGCAGCTGGCAAAGCGCAGCTGGTATATAATTCACTATGAAATTAAAAAGTTTTGGCTGCTCCTTTATTTGGGGTAGCGAGTTACCTGACGTTCAAATTCCCGGGCATGCTCACAGTCAATTGACATGGCCAGCACGGCTCAGCCAGGAATTAAACATGCCATACGAATGCCATGCTTGGCCAGGACGTGGCAATTTCTTTATTGCCAACCAAGTGTTGAATCAATTGACCCAGAAAGAACCCACGCTGTATGTGATAAACTGGACTTGGATTGATCGATTTGAATTTGTGGATCAGGATTACACTGATGGTCGATGGGAAACACTACGTCCAGGCCGTAACAATCATCCTCACGGCGATTTTTATTATCGAAACTTGCACTCTGAATTGAGCGATAAACTGCACAGTTTACAGATGATCAAATTGGTCACCATGGAATTGTTGGCTGCACAACAGCCGTTTATCATGTGTTACATGGACAATCTGATATTTGACCAACGTTGGCACACAACTCCGGCCATGCTCAAGCAACAGGAATTTGTCAAACCATTGATGTTGCACTGGAGCATGCCAGATTATGAACCAGACGTCATGAACTGGGCAGTCTGGGCAGCACAACATGGACACCCTATTACTACCAGCAATCACTTGTTGGAGTCCGGACATGAACTGGTTTTTCGGCAGGTGTTAAACAGATTACAGCGCGGTAAAATTACCACTGCGTCAGAGTTTGCTGTACACAAAGTAAAGACGGCCTAATTCAGCAGGTTCTTTTTTGAACGTTTCTAAACGCAAATTGTAGCGTTCAGCAAATGCATTTACAACTTCAAATGTCCAGGGAAAGATATCCACATACGGACCTGTCTTGTGTGAGATACCCGGATTGGCTCGCAAGTAAAATCTACCGCCAGGTTTTAGCAATGAAACGCAGTGTGCAAATCTTTCTTCAATTTCGTCTTGTGAATTAAAATTGATTGATCCTAACGCAATAATAACATCATAGCTCTCAGGCTTTACTTTATAATCCAGTATGTCTACTTCGTAATCGGCTGCGTCATTGTAGGGATCAATGCCCACAATGTTGCGGATGCGGCCCTTAAATGGATGATATCCACAGCCCACATCCAATACTCTGTCAGGGTTTGATTTGTTAATTTCTTCCACCAGTGCCCAACCTGAATGATCATATTCGCCTGTTCTTGGGCGCCATATTTCACTAAAGAATCTATGTGTGTAACGTTCTGACAGATCAGCTGTAATTTGTTCCAGTGTACCTGTATAGTCGCAGGGCAGTGCAAGTTCTGCTTCTACTGAATCTTTGAATTTTGAATAGCGTGCCGGCGTCCATGGCATGGATTGTACGTTGGTGTCCGCAGTGATAGAAATATTTGCGTACTTAGGTAAATTAAATGCCAAGTGCAAATTTTTTGTGATTAGAGAGAAAATTTTAGTGTTCATAGAAATTTTTGATACATAAGTGATATTTTACATGATATTTAAGGAGAAATCAACCATGCTAAAAAAATTACTCGTGTTGGCCTTATTGCCTGTTGCGGCTTGGGCCTGGGAGCCTTCAAAACCTGTCACTGTCATAATTGGTAACACACCTGGTGCTGGAAACGAAATGGCCTATCGAAAATTGGCCGAAATTGTACAGAAACGAAACCCCAACTTTGTGTATGTTGTACAAAACGTTCCCGGTGCTGACTCAGTTGTGGCCAACAATCGCTTTTTGGAAGCACCCAATGATGGCCATACCATTAACTTGCCCAGTCACATGTCAAGCTATGTTACCAATGACATCTGGGAAAAGAGCATAAAGAAATACAATTATGATTCATTTGTGGATGTGCTTACCATGGGCAAATCACCATTGGTCTTGGTAGCATCGGTCAAAAGCAGTATTAACACTCCACAGGAGTTTGTGAAGTACATTCAGTCCGGACGGTCCGTCAATATTGCACTGGGTGGCGGCGCACATCGCACAGCATTTGAATACTTGATGCACAAAGGCCAGGGAAATAAAGATGCTGTGAAGCCTGTGAAATTCAATGGTCCACAACCTGCTGTGCAATCAGTAGCACAATGGGACAGCAAAACAGGCACAGAGTTTGGTATCATTCCCATTGCAGTGGCCAAAGCCTTGATTGACGCAGGCCGAGTAAAACCCCTTGGCTTTACAGGCACAAGAAAAATGGCACAATTTCCTTCTGTTCCACTGTTGAACACAGTAGCGCCGGGTATCAATGTGTATGCAGCTTGGTCAATTCAACTGCCCCCGGGCACACGGTCAGACATTGTGGAATGGTACCAACAGCAGTTCTCAGCTGCTGTGCGTTCGGCAGAATACAAAGAATACACCGATGCCAATGTGATCTTTTATGAAGAATCAGAATTGACTCCTGCAGGCCTAAAGCGTCAAATGGATGAATTACGTGCGTCATTTCTTCCTGTGCTGAACAAAATCGATTTAAGTAAAGAATGAAAAGAATCTTAATTCTAACAGGACCACAGGGGTCCGGCAATCATTTATGGTCAAAGATATTTGCCCTGCATCCTAGAGTAGCAGGCTGGCGAGCATTGCTAGACACATACTGGATTGGGCATGATCAAGAACCCTTTGCTGAATACTGGCAGCATCCAGAAAGACTGGGCAACTTTAATTGGCGTCAAGCTGATTTTTTTGTGACCAGCATGAGTGTGCCGTACATGAACAATGGTGAAGTGACTGTGCCGGACTTTCGTGGGTTTGTGCGTGAATGTCAAAATCTTGGTCATCGAGTACAATTTGCCATTCTAGGGCGCGATCAAAACATTGTACGCATGCAACAAGATCGTGTGCGTGGCGGTGCAACTCTGCCCACAGCTCTGCAACAGTTTCAAGACCTAGCAGCGCCGGCCTTTTTGAGCTATGAATTATTGCATCTTTATCGGGAACAATATCTCACACAGCTACAAAGACAACTGGAATGGCCCATGGCCACCGACCACCCCAGACTGAAAGTTATCCTAGCAGAGGATACCAACAGTAAATATTTCACACCTGTGGCACACCATGCCACAGACGAGTTAGCACAACAAACATCAAGGAAATGGAAATGACACAAAGAATTTTAATCATGGGCCTGCCAGGCTCAGGCAAAACCACACTGGCTAAAGAATTAAAAGCACAACTGGAATCAGCTGGCAAACAAGTGGGCTGGCTGAACGCAGACGACATTCGTGAACAGTACAATGACTGGGATTTTTCAGAAGCCGGGCGTATTCGTCAAGCACGAAGAATGCGTGAACTTGCTGACCGACTCACAGCATATGATTATATGATTGCGGACTTTGTGGCACCATTAGTAGAAATGCGCAATGTATTCAAAGCAGACTGGACCGTTTGGATGGACACAATCCGCGAAGGTCGTTACGCTGATACCAATGCTATGTTTGTGGAACCCGAAGTGTACGACTTTCGTGTGCCAGAACAGAACTGTGAGAAATGGGCAGACTTTGTAAAAGAGCACATAATTGATGATCGTCGCAGACCTACTTTTGACTGGAAACGAGAAACTGTGCAGATGTTGGGTCGCTGGCAGCCCTGGCATGACGGTCATCGTGCGCTATTTGAACGACTGTTGAAACGCACAGGACAAGTGGTAATTCAAGTGCGTGATGTGCAAGGCTGGCAAGGGTCAAATCCCTTTGAAGTAGAAAAGGTAAAATCATTTATTAAGCGTGATTTAGATCCGCTATATCAAGGCCAGTACGAAATACAAGTTGTGCCCAATATTGTACATATTGGTTGGGGTCGCGGAGTGGGCTATTCCTCTGGCGAAGAATCATTTGACGATGCAATCACAGATATTTCAGCTACCAAAATTCGAAAAGAACTGGGGCTCAAGTGAACAAATACCACATTAGATTCAATACCAAACACAATGGATCAGATCTAGTGTGGCGTGTGTTCGAAAATGGTCAGGAACATCTAGCCGCCAATGTCAGACTGATTGGTGAAACATTCACTGAATGCACTGAAGAGTCAGGCGAAACCAAATGGAATATTGCCTGCTATGGACGACTGGTTTGGGTGGATCGAACTGCTGTAATTCTCACAGGAAAAGATTAGCATCACGACCTGGTAAATACAGGCATGTGGATTTTACATTTTCTTCCTGACGCTGTAATCTTATGGTTTTGTAACGTCTTGCTCCTGGTAGGTGTTGTGCTTACTGCGGCGGGCTTGTTTGCGCATCGTATTCCCTTAGTATGGCAATATCAGTTGCCCTTCAAGATCCTGGGCATTGCACTTTTGGTGCTAGGAGTTTACTTTCGCGGCGGTTATGCTGTGGAAGCAGAATGGCGCGAGCGTGTGGCTGAAGTAGAAGCCAAGTTGGCTGTGGCTGAACAAAAGAGTGTGGATGCCAACGCAAAAATAGACACAGCGGCCAAGGAAAAGATTAGAATCATTCGCGGACAAACACAAATTGTTCGACAATACATTGATCGCGAAGTGGTTAAATACGACACAAAATTCCTACCAGGTGGGCAGTGTGAAATTCCACAGGAATTCATTCAAGCACATAACAAATCAGCGGAGAGAACCAAATGAAAATAACAGACATCATTACAGAAGCAGCCATTGCTGTGTCAATGAAAAAGGCTGGTAAAAAGCCCAAGCAAGGTGTGGCGGAAGGCCAAGAAAATTTCAATGGTATAGATATCTCTATGGAGATACAAAAAGATGATGAGTATGTGGATGATGAAGATTATGATAACCAAGTAATATATGTCACTGCTAGTAGCAACGGTAAAGAACTGGGTCATGTGTTGTTTGCCTTTGATGGTGAATATTTAATGCCACAAGATTTAGAAGTAGAAGAACGCTATCGAGGGCAAGGTATCGCTCAAACCATGTACGACTATGTAAAGAGTAAGGGATATAAAATTCGCCGTAGCGGTCAACAAACTGATGCTGGTACTGGATTTTGGGACAAACACAAACCAGGAAAAAATGTCTGGGAGCAAGGTGTGGCGGAAGACAAAGAACTTGCGGAAGAATTTGACCTGATTGAATCAATTGTGGAACAGATTGCCGAACACAACGGTGTGGATGCTGAAGCAGTATGGGCGGATTTAGAAAGTCTCACAGAAGATGAGCTGTATGTGTTTGCTGTGACATCTGACCCACTGATGGAAGACTGGCAAAAGGCCAACAAACGTGACAAAACAGACGGCATGAGTCAAAAGGCCGTGAATGCCTATCGTAGAGAAAATCCCGGTTCTAAACTAAAGACCGCTGTGACCACCAAGCCCTCTAAACTAAAGAAGGGCGGCAAGGCCTCCAAGCGTAGAAAGAGCTATTGCTCACGTTCACGTGGACAAATGAAAATGCACAGCATCTCATGTGCCAAGACTCCGGACAAGGCCATTTGTAAAGCACGCCGTCGTTGGAACTGCTGACATGCAAGATCATCGTGATCAAGGTCGAATCAGCAGCTTGATAATCATTGCAATAATGGCAATGATTGTGCTGGCCATGTGCTCGGGTTGCAGCACTGTAGTTCCTGTCACTGCAAAATTTCCCGGACCACCGGGGCAAACATATCAGCAGGCCTGCCCAGATCTACAAAAGCTAAAAGATCAATCACAACTGAGCGATGTAAGCAGAACTATCAACGTAAACTACAGCACCTACTACGAGTGTGCTGTGAAACTGGATGCCTGGATTGAGTGGTATTCAGCACAAAAATTCATATTTGAAAGTGCAGGAAAATGAGCATCTTATCCTTACAACAACTAAAACAAATGGTGAAGAATCCACATGTTGATCACTGGCACGAAGCACTGGATCAACTGCTGGATGATTATGATATCAACACTCCTTTAAGGGTAGCCCACTTTGTTGCACAGTGCGCTCACGAGTCGGGGAATTTTGTTTTCATTAAAGAAAATCTCAATTACAAAGCAGCCAGCTTGCAAAAGATTTTTGCCAAGTATTTTCCCACTGGGGAATTGGCAGCCCAATATGCCAATAAACCTGAAAAGATTGCCAACAGAATATATGCCAACAGAATGGGCAATGGAAATGAAGCGTCTGGTGATGGATATAGATATTGCGGCCGTGGCCTAATACAACTCACAGGCAAAGACAACTACACATTCTTTGCGGGATCACTCAGCATTCCTGTAGAGGAAGCAAGTGATTATCTGGCCACATTTGAAGGTGCAGCACAGAGTGCCTGTTGGTTCTGGGAACAGAACAATCTAAATCGATTTGCTGATGCCAACGATACAAAAGGCCTCACCAGAGCCATCAACGGTGGTTACATTGGTCTTGAGGACCGTATCAGCCACACAGAACATGCACTTCATGTTCTAGGAGCATGATATGGCAATAACAATTGGTGGTGGAATTGACATTGGTGGTGGAATTTTGATAACGTCACCACCCGCTGGACCACCATCCCCAGCAGTGACCTTTGGCACACCCACAATAATGAACTCGGGCGCATTTACATCTCTCTTGCAACCCAACTCAACTGACATTAGCTCAGCAGGCTTGATCACCGTGGTTGGCAGTGGTGGCCTTAACTTTGGTACTGCTGTGTCCAGCAACGGTACTGCTTGGACTGGTCCAACTTTAGAAATATCAGGCAGCGCATTCATGCCGCTGGTTACTTGGTCAAGTTTTTATAATGTATTTTTAGCAGTTGGAATTAATAGTAGTAACTATCCCATATACTCTACCTCAAGTGATGGAGTTACCTGGGCCACCCCTGCAGTCATACACGCCACTGGAATTGGTAATCTATGGTCACTTGCAGTCAACAGTGCCGGAGTGTTCACCGTAATAATGATATCAAATCCCA
>Ga0315903_10001200_pt1 | contig 39097 bp, 29 predicted proteins | sample LakEriMetagenome_7_FD_203524 | JGI IMG/M metagenome (GOLD analysis project Ga0315903, IMG submission 203524) | Freshwater fungal communities from buoy surface, Lake Erie, Ohio, United States - Buoy 2 MA119 | ecosystem: Environmental > Aquatic > Freshwater > Lake | place: USA: Lake Erie, Ohio... | reverse complement strand
TCCCGGCGCCGAGCCGAGGGTGCTGCGCCTGACCCGCGACGTGTCGACGGCACGCGGGGTGGTGCTTTGGCGCACGCCTGGCATCCTGTCGCCAGACTCCCTTCCCCTGGACATCGCCGGAGGCATTCTCGGCGCCGGTCGCAGCTCCCGCCTTTGGCGCGAGCTGCGGGAACGCCGCAAGCTCGTGCACGCCGTCTCGGCGAGCACCTGGGGCGTGGAGGATTCCGGCCTGATGTGGGTGGGGTGGAGCGGCGACGCCAACACCGACGCCGAGGCGGTCGAGTCGGCCATCCTCGAGGTGGTGGGCGATTTCCTGAGGTCGGGACCGACCGAGGCCGAGCTGGCCAAGGCCCGGCGACAGGCGGTGGTCGGTATGGTCAACGGCTCGAAGACGGTCCATGGGGCGGCCTCGCGCGCGGGCTACGCGCTGGCGATCGCGCGGGACGAGCTGCAGCCGCTCGCCACGGCGCGTCAGCTGGCGAGCCTGGGCTCGGAGGCGGTCCGCGACGCCGCGAGGCGGGCCCTGGTCGACGCGTCCCGCACGGCCGCCTCGATGCGGGCCAAGCCCCAGGAGGCGAGGACGGCCGGGGCGCGGCGGCTGGCGCCGGCGGGCGACTTCGAGGTGAGGGTGCTGCCGAACGGGGTGCGCGTGCTGTTGCAGCAGGACGACGCGCTGCCCAAGGTGTCGGTGGGGATGGCCTGCGCCGGCGGGTTGGCGCTCGAGGCGCCGGGACGCGCCGGGTCGGCCGCCTTGCTCGCGACCTTGCTGGCGCGCGACACGGCGCGTCGCTCGCGCGCGGAGGTGTCGGAGCTGGTCGACCGTCTTGGCCTGACGTTCCGCCCCTCCTCCTCCGGCTTTTCCCTCGGCCTCTGGGGCGAGGGCCTGTCGAGCGACTTCGCGGCCTTGGCCGAGCTGGTGGCGGACGGCATGCTGGGCCCGCGGCTCGACCCGGACACGTTCGCGCGCGAGCGCGCGGCGCAGGCGGATGCGTGCCGCGAGGACTTGGACGAGGTGGTGGAGCTGGGACGGCAGCGTCTGCTGAAGGCCTTCTTCGGCGACCACCCGCTGGGGCGTCCGTTGGCCGGCACGGCGGAATCGGTCGAATCCATCCAGCTCGGCGACCTGTCGGCGATGCACCGGGCGATGCTCCGCGCGGGCAACCTCGTCGTGGGCTTTGCCGGCCAGCTGGACCGGCCGGCCATCGAGGCCTTCGTGGCGGAGCGCCTGGCAACCCTGCCGGCGGCCGCGAGGTCGGCGGCGGCCATCGCCCCCGCCCCGACGCGCCCGGCCGGCGCGCTGTCGGAGACGGTCGACCGCGAGCAGGCCATCGTGCTCCTCGGGTTCCCGCATTGCGGCTTCGCCCATCCGCGGATCGCGGAGGCGAACGTGACGGAGGAGTTGCTCAGCGGGATGGCGAGCGGCCTCTTTCGCCGGGTGCGCGAGGAGAAGGGCTTGGCCTACTTCGTGGGCGCCTCGCGGGTCGAGCTGGCGGACCAGGGGATGTTCTACCTTTACGGCGGCACGCATGCCGGGGCGGCGGCGACGGTCGAGGCGGAGATGCGGGCGGAGCTGGCGCGGCTGGCGGAGGGGCGGTTCGAGGCGGGCGAGGTGGAGTCGGCCAAGCGCCGGCTGCGCGTCGCGAGGCGCGAGGCTCGCCAATCCTGCATGTCGCGCCTGGGCGGGGCGCTCTTCAGGGAAATCTCCGGCCTTGGCGCCAACTACGAGGCGCGCTGGGAGGCGATGCTCGCCGCGGTCGACGAGGCCAAGGTGGCGGGCTTCGTCCGCGACCACCTGAGGGCGGAGGCCGCCCAGGCGGTCACGCTTTTGCCGAAGGGGTGACGGGGTTGTCGAGGACGCGGCGGGCGATGATCGAGGACCACACCCCGGGAATGGCCAGGATGAGCGTCAGGACGAAGTAGCCCGCGTAGCCGAGCTTCTGGGCGAGCGCGCCGGCCCACATGCCGGGCAGGTAGGCCGAGATCAGGGCAAGGGTGGAGAGGGTGGCGTAGCGGATCGCGGCCTGCGGGCCCTCGGCGAGGCGCATCATGGAGAGCAGGAGGGCGCAGACGCCGGCGCCGTAGGCCACATGCTCGACCATGAAGATGGCGCCGATGGTCCACTGCGATTGGCCGGGATGGGTGGCGAGCCAGGCGATGGCCGCGATGGGCGCGTGCATGGCGATGCCGAGGGGCACGAGGCATCGGCTGAGGCCGTGGCGGGTGATGAGGGCTGATCCGACGAGTCCCCCGATGGCCAGGCCCCCGACGGCGGTGATGAGGCGGAGGATGGCGTAGTCCTGGTTGTCGAGGCCGAGGCCCCCGGCCTCGGTCTTGGCGATGGAGAAGAGGGGGAGGACGCGGGTGAGGTGAACCTCGCTCGTGCGGTAGAGAAGGATCAGCCAGAGCAGGGCGGGGAAGCGCGGGTCGGTCAGAAGCTGGCGGATGCTCTCGCCCAGGGGCTGCTGGGGGGGGAGGTCGCGCCGGGGTTCGGCGTTGAGGCCGCCGGCGCAGAGGAGCCAGGCGGCGCCGGCGAGGAGCATGGAGAGCAGGAGGGCGTCGGCCCAGGCATTGGAGGGGGCCTCGCCGGTGGAGCGGAGCCAGCCGGCGAACCAGATCAGGCAGGGGCCGGCCAGGACGGTGCCTGTCTTGGAGGCGAAGTTGAGGAGGCCGGCGAGGCGGCTGCGATCCTGGTCGCGCAGGGAGGCGACGTAATAGCCGTCGAGGGCGACATCATGCCCGGCCGAGAGGATGGACAGGAGGGCGAGGAGGGCGAGGGAAGGCCAGGGGTTGGCGGCGGAGCCGGGGGTGGCCAGGGCGAGCCAGCCGAGGAGGGCGACGATGAGGGCCTGGCTCGATCGGATGACGCGCGTGGGGTCGCCCATGCGCACGACGGCGGGGGCCCAGAGGAGCTTGATGCCGACAAGGAGGCCGAGGGCGCCGGCGATCTGGGTGATGCGGGCGTCGGGCAAGCCGGCGTTCTTGAGGGCGACGGGGAGGGCCTCGTCGCGGATGGCGCCGGGGATGGCCTGGAAGAGGAAGCCGGCCCCGACCCAGAGCCAGGCGCGCCTGGCGGGGGCCTCAGCCATTCTTGCCGCCGAGGGCGTTGGTGCCGTACTGGTCGACCGCGCGGAAGAGGTTGTCGAGGAACTTGGCGACGGTGATGTTGAGGCCGATCAGCTCCTCGTCGGTCAGGTGGAGCTGCTCGCCGGGGCGGAAGGTGCGGCTGACATCGGCGAGCTTGGGCTGGGTCTTGCCGTCCTCCTCGACGTCGCGGACCATCTTGAAGTCGAGCACCAGGGTGCCGTCGGGCGAGATGTCGTCGTTGGTGACCTGACCGCCGTTGGCGAGCACGCGGAGGGCGGCGGCGAGGCTGAAGAGGGCGTCCTCGAGCTCGTTGATGATGCCGAACTCGGTCTCGAGGGTCTCGAACTTCTCCTGGAGCTTGGCCCGGGCGAAGGCCTGCTGGCGCTGGCCGACCCGCTGGTCGGCCTCGGGGTTGGGCGCGGTCTGGCTGCCCTTCTCCTTGATGAAGGCGCAGAGCAGGTGGCACTGGTCGAGGCCGGCGGCGGAGAGCTGGAGGAGGTCGTTGACCGCGGTGCGCTGGAGGAGGGCGCGCGAGTAGGCGCGCATCTGGCCGTGGGTCAGGTGGGCCTTGGGCGCGGGCATCACGCGGGCGATGGCCGAGTAGAGGTCATAGGCGCTGGGGTCCTCGCTGCGCAGGTTGGCCAGGGTGAAGGCGAGGATGTCGTACTGCCTCTGGAGGTGGACGAGGAGGTTGCGGCTGATCGACTGGAGGCTGATGGTTCCTTCCTGTTCCGGGTTCTGCTGGGTCATGGGTGAGGGGTGCCTAGGGGGATTAATCCACTGGGAAGGGGAGGGGAAGGGGATAATCGGGAAGGGGGAAGAACGGCAGCGCGGGAGCACGGGCGGAGAAGCCGGGGCATGGGAGAGCAGGAGAACAGGGGCACAGGGGCACGGCGGCACGGACGAAGAAGCCGGTGCACAGGGGCTCAGGGGCACGGGAGGGTGAAATCGCTATCGCTCGTTGATTTCGGAGGAGCGAGGCGCCGTGGTCGGCTGGCTTAATCCTGCGCCTCCTTCAAATCCTTCGTATCCTCACTTGCCGTGAGGCCTTTCCTGTGCCCCTGACCCCCCTGTGCCCCTGTGCAGCTGATTACGTGCCTCTGCTTAGGCCTTCCTGGCCCGTTTGCGGGCGAGGAAGCCGGTGCCTTCCTTGGGCTTGGCGGGGCCGGAGGCGCTGAGCCAGTGGAGGATGAGGGCGGCGCTGTCGCCGGCGGTTAGGGCGTGGTCGCCCTTGCCGGCGGGGAGTCGGATGAGGTGCTCGACCTTGGGTTGGAGGTCGGCGTCGACGCCCTGGGGGGAGAGGAGGACGACGTTGCCGCGGCCGGGAGCGCGGATGGGCGCGGCCTCCGCGAGGGAGCGACCGAGCTTGGGGGAGAACCCGATGACGACGCTGGTGGGCTCGATGAGCTTGAGCAGGCCGCCGAGGGCGGGGGCGCGGATGAGGCGGACGGCCTCGAGGGCGCCGCGGGCGCCGTCCCAGAGCTCGGGCTCGAAGGCGAGGCGCTCGCTGCTGCCGGCGAGGAGGAGGCGGCGGGATCCGAAGGCGGCCATGGCCCGGACGACCGAGGCGAGGTCGGAGGGGTCGTCGAAGCCGTCGGCGATGACGACGGTGTCGCCGGCCTCGCGCCATTCGGCGAAGTCGGAGAGCTTGGCGAGGCCGAGGACCGGGCGGGCGGTGACGGCGGCGGCGGGCGCGTCGGCCTCGGCGAGCTCCCGGACCTCCTTGGAGCCGACGACGGTGGCGGGCAGGCCCTGGGCTCCCATCCAGGCGGCGACCTCCTGGAGGGCCTTGGCGGCCTCGCGCGTGGCGCGGAGCTCGCGGAGGGCCTTGGGGTGGGCGCGAAAGCAGGCCAGGATGGCCGGAAGGGTCCGGAGGACCACGCGGTTGGGGTTGGCTTGGTCGAGGCTCACGGGATGCGGCCTTCGTCGAAGTCGATCATGTCGGCGAAGGAGATAAGGTCGGTGCGGTGTTCGGCGCCCATCTTGCGCTTGGCGTCGAGGAGGGCCTCGCGACCCATCTCGCTCATGCCCTTCTGGGCAAGCTCGCGGTTCCAGACGTGGACTCGGAGATCCTTCGGGAAGAGGGCGAGGAGGCGGCGGTCGAGGTCGGCCTCGTCGGCGGCCTGGCGCACGCAGTCGACGACCTGCTCGGGGTCGACGCCGAGATGGAGGCAGAGGAATCGGTCGAAGCCCTTGCCGAAGTTGCGCTGGTAGGACTTGGGAAGCTCGCCCTTGAGGTGCTTGCGAACCTTGGCGAGGAAGCGCGGTAGGTGGAGGAGCCCGGTGGCCGGGTGGGGCAGGTACGAGGAGGGGAGGTCGTAGCAGATCTCCCCGGTGGCCTCGCTGAAGCCGTTGGGACGGGCGGGTTCCGAGGTCATTTGCCCGGGACGGTGACCGCCGAGGCGGGTTTGGCAACCTCGGCCTCGGCTGCCTGCTCGTAATCCGACCGGATTCGCTTCGCGACGGTGCGGGCGGCCCAGGCGTAGGCGGTCACGGCATCCTCCAGGCCTTCTCCCTCGCCGCCGCCAAGGGAGGCGACGATGCGGCCGTCTCGCTCGATGTCGGGGCCGCCGACAAAGGACCAGAGGATGACCCGGTAGGTGGCAGCAAGCTCGCCGTCGCCCTTGGTGTTGACCCGCAGGGTTTGGAAGTTGACCGTGGCGCGGCGCACGGGCAGCCCGATGACCAGCTGCTCCGAGATGATCCGCGCCATGCTCTCGTGCAGCGGCAGGGCCCAGCGGTCGAAGTCGCGCGCGACCGGCGCGCCCGACGGGTCGGCGGCCACCACCCGCGGCGTGCGCAGGTCGACCGGCAGGAAGACCCTAACGGGAGGCCCCTCGTGCTCGGGCCGCGGGAGTTCCCAGAGGCGCGGCGCGTCGCTGTCGCCGACGGGGAGGCAGCCGCCGAGGCCCAGGCAGGCGAGGAACATGACGGCGCGCGTCATTTGGCGGGGGTGGGCTCCTCCGCGGGACGGCGTTTGCCCTTGAGGATGGCCTCGGGGTTGCGGTCGAGGGTGTCGGCGAGGGACTTCACGGACTGGGCGGCCTCGGCGAAGTCGACCAGGGCTTGGTCGAGCTGGGTGCGGGTGGCGCCGCCGGCGCGGGTGAGGTCCTGAAGGTTGTCGGCCGCCTGACCGAGCTTGCCGAGCGTGCGGCGGGTCTCCTCGGCGGTGAGGCGGAAGTCCTGGCCGAGGGGCTCGATCTGCTGGGAGAGCTTCTCGGAGACGCGGTTGAAGGCGGCCATGGCCGCGGAGAGGTCGCGCGTGGCCTGGGCGAGGGCGGGGTCCTCGGCGAGGCGGTTGACGGAGTCGGCGAGGCGGCCGAGCTTGGCGGAGAGGCCGGAGAAGTCGACCTGGCTCAGGTTGCCGACGGTTCGGCTGACGGCCTGGGTGAGGGCGACGTGGTCGGAGAGCTCGGTGGGGATCTCGGCCATGCCGTCGGCGCGGCGGATCTGCCGCTCGCCGGAGACCGGGATGTAATCGAGGTCGACGTAGAGGATGCCGGTGACGAACGACTGGAGGCGGAGCTTGGCGGTGAGGCCGCCGAGGACAGCCTGCTCGAGCCCTTCCTGGGTGCCGAGGGTGTCGCCGACGCCGAGGCGCTCGGCCAGGTCGGGATCGATCTCGATGACCACGGGGATGGACTTGGCGTCGCCGTTGCCGGTGCGGATGAGGATGGAGGCGACCTTGCCGACGGCCACGCCGCGGAGGCGGACGGCGGAGCCGGTGTCGAGGCCGCTGACGTCCTGGTCGAACCGGGCGAGGAGGCGGGGGCGGTCTCCCTTGAGCCAGCCGCCGCCGAGGGCGACGAGGAAGGCGAGGCAGAGCGCGAGGCCGAGGAGCACGAAGACCCCGATGAGGGTGCGGTTGGCGGAGGTGCTCATGGTTGCGCGTGGCGGGAGAAGAAGGCGCGGGCGCCGGGATGGGCGTCGGGCCGAAGGAAGTCGTCGATTTTGCCCGTGGCGGCCATCGTGCGGCTCTCGGGGTCGAGGTAAACGCAGAAGTCGGCGAGGCGGCGGATGGAGGGCACCTCGTGGCTGACGAGGACGATGGAGGTGTCCAGCCCGTCGCGCAGGCGCAGGATGAGGTCGTCGAGCCGCGCCGAGGTGACGGGGTCGAGTCCGGCGCTCGGCTCGTCGAGGAAGAGGACGTCGGGGTCGAGGGCGAGGGCCCGGGCGAGGCCGGCGCGCTTGGCCATGCCGCCGCTGATCTCGGCGGGAAGCTTGTCGGCGGCGCCCAGCAGGCCGACCTGGCCGAGCTTGTGGAGGGCGAGCAGGCGTCGCTCGCGGGCGCCGCAGCGGGCGAACTCGCGCAGGGGCAGCTCGACGTTCTCGGCCAGGGTGAGGGAGGACCAGAGGGCGGAGCCCTGGAACATGAAGCCGACGCGCCTCAGGAGGGCGTCGCGCCCGGCCTCGTCGAGCCCGCCGAGGCGCTCCCCGAGGATCCAGGAGTCGCCGGCCATCGCCGGATCGAGGCCGGCGAGGGCGCGCATGAGGGTGCTCTTGCCGCAGCCGGAGGGCCCGACGACGGCGACGACCTGGCCGGGCTCGACCGCGAAGCTGACCCCGCCCACGACCTCCCGTCCGTCGTGGCCGACGGCGAGGTTGCTGCAGCGCGCGCGGGGGGTGGGCATCAGTAGAAGGCAAAGAGGTTGAAGAGGACGGCGAAGACCGCGTCGGCGACGACGAGCAGGGTGATGCCGAGGACGGCGGCCGTCGTGGCCGCCTCGCCCACCCCGCGGGCGTTGCGCCGGGCGACGTGCCCGCGGTAGCAGCCGGCCCAGGCCACGATGAGCGCGAACGCGTGCGCCTTGATCAGCCCGGTGAGGAAGCTCCGGACGGAGACGGCCTCGATGACCTGGTTGGTGTATTGCTCGGCCGACATGCCGTAGCCGACCGCCACCGCCATGCCGCCGAGGATGCCGGCCGCGGTGGCGAAGACGGAGAGCAGGGGGAGGACGGCGAGGACGGCGAGGAGGCGGGGGACGCCGAGGTACTCGACCGGGCGCAGGCCGATGGCGCGGAGCGCGTCGGTCTCCTGGCTGACGTTCATGCTGCCGAGGTGCGACGCGTAGGCGGTCGAGGTGCGGCCGCAGGCGACGACGCCCGTCATCAGGGCGCCCATCTCGCGGGCCATGGCGAGCCCGACGAGGTTGGCCACGTAGATGTTGGCCCCGACCTTGCCCAGCTGGATCATGCCGACATAGGCCATGATGACGCCGGTGAGGAAGCCGAGGAGCAGGGTGATGGGGAGCGCGTCGGGTCCGGCCGTGCGCAGCAGCTGGGGGAATTCCTGCCAGTTGACCTTGGCCCTGCCGCCGAGCAGGCGGGCCAGGCCGAGGGCGAGCTCACCGATGTGCGAGACGGCCCGGATCCAGGAGGCCTTGCTGAGCGTGGCCCAAAGCCCGAGCTTGGCCAGCCAGGGAAGGTGCTCCTCCTCGCCGTCGGGCTCGGTCTCGTCGGCCGTGAGCAGAACCCAGGCGCGGATGCGGGGAGGGAGGCCCTCGTGTCGGAAGGCGACCCCGGAAGGGGCGGCGCGCCCGAGGCCTTGGATCCAGGCGGGCAGGGCGGAGTCAACCTTGCCGAGGTCGGAAACAGACCATTCCACCTCGGTTCCGGGTGCGAGCGCGGGGAAATCGGGAAGTAGGCAGTCCTTCGTCCAGTCGCCGGAGAGGGAAATCCTCAGGCGATTGCCCTCCGGGACGAGGGAGAAGCTGGGGGGGTTGTCGGCTGCTTCCGGCACTGAGGGCATCGGTATCGGGGAGGGGGCGGGGTGTCAAAGGGGTTCCGGGAGCGGTTTTCTGCTTTTGCATAGGCCTTGGGTCCGCTAGGTTGAACGACCCGCCCTCGCCTCATGAGGTCCTCCCTTGTCCTTCCCCTCTGCCTTGCGGCGTCGGCCCAGGCTGCGACGGCGTGGATGATACTGGAGGAGAACGACAAGTTCTCCGACGACAACCTCGATCGGTACTACACCCAGGGCATGAGGATTTGCTGGATGGACACGGAGAGCCTGCGCCACTTCTCGATTGGGCAGGAGATCCACACGCCGAGTCGCCCCACCGCCGTCCCGACCCCGCCGGGCGACCTGCCTTTCTCCGGATACCTTTACGCCACAGCCGGCCGAGGCTACCAGCTGGGTCCGGCGACGATTGGCTCCGTGGAGGTCGTCCTTGGGGTGATCGGTCCCTCGGCCCTGGGTGAGCAGTCCCAGAACTATTTCCACGAGATCGTGGGTTCACAGACCTATTCCGGATGGGAGGACCAGCTGCACGACGAGCCGGTGGGCAACGCCCGCGCCGAGGTGCGCCACCGATTCGACCTGGATGGGCCGGAGGGACATCGATGGGACCTGATCGCCCGGGCCTCGGCCCAGCTCGGCACGGCGCGGACGGGTCTGACCCTTGGCGGCCAGCTTCGCTGGGGTGTCCTGGACGAGGGGTGGGGCCACGGCTTCATCCGCCAGACCACGGCCTGGGTGGATCCCCTGACGTCGCAGGACAAGGGCGCCTTGGGTTGGTGCTGGTTCGCCGACGGGTCGATCGAGGTGCAGGCGCGCGAGTACTCGACCGAGGGGCTCTATTTCCAGGATTCCTACTCGGTGGAGGGGCGTCCGATTGTCGGCCAGCTCGCCTTCGGCATCCTGACCCGGATGGATGGGTTCGCGCTTTCGTTCGCCATGGTTGTCCGAACCAAGGACTTCGACACCCAGGAGGGTTCCGGCCATTCCTTCGGCAGTTTCCGCCTTCTTTTCGCCTACTGAGCCATGGGCCGCGTCGGCGTTATCGACCTCGGGTCGAACTCTCTCAAGCTCCTCGTGACCGAGGGTGCCTCCCTGGAAACCGTCCTGCGCGCGACCGCGGATGTCAGGCTCTTCCCCGAGCGGGGCAGCCGGCTTGATCCCGCCGCGATCGAGGCCGCGGTTGGGGCGATCGGCGACCTGGTCGGGCGCGCCCGCCAGGCTGGCGTGGAGCGGCTCGCGGTCATCGGCACCTCGGCGCTGCGCGAGGCGGAGAATCGCGCGACGCTTTCCCGCGCGCTGGAGGATCGGCTCGGGCTGAGGCTTTCCGTGATCTCCGGCGAGACGGAGGCGCGCCTGACCGCCGATGGCATGCTGCGCGACCCGGCCTTGGCCAACCAGCCCGGGTTTGTGGCCTTCGACCTGGGCGGCGGCTCCCTCGAGGTCGCCCGCGTCCTGCACCGTCGGTGCACCTCGGCCTCGAGTTTCCCCCTGGGGGCCGTCCGCCTGACCCGGTCGTTCCTGGGCGACGGTGCGGCGCCGGTGCGGTCCGGCGAGCTGGAGGCCCTGCGCGAGCACGTCCTGGGATTGCTGACCCCGCGCGTCGCCGCGCTTTCCGCCCGCGGCCTGCCCTTGGTCGGCTCCGGCGGCGCGCTCGCGGCCTTGGTCGAGATGCAGCGCGCGGCGGGCGAGCCGGGCGACCAGATCGGCCTTCTCGCCGTCCGCAACTGGCTCGCCAAGCTGTCCGAGCGGGACTTGGCCGGGCGGCGAGCCCTGCCCGGGGTGCCTGCGGCGAGGGCCGACATCATGCCGGCCGCCTTGGCGGTCGTCTGCGCCCTGGCCGACCATGTGGGGGCGGAGGTGCTCCAGGTCAGCCATTACGGCCTTCGGCAGGGGATGGCAGCGCTGCTAATGACCGACGCGGGGGACTTGCTCTCCTCCGGCGCGCCGCTTCGCTGACCTCCATGCGTTTCCTCTGGCCGCTCCTGGCCTTGGCCTCCCTGGCCGCCGAGCCCTTCCGCGGGGGGGTGATTTCCGCCGACCCTGCCGCGGAGACCCTTCGCCTGAGGGCCGAGGATGGGCGGGAGCTGACGGCGCGGGTCGGGGTCGGCGATGTGGCCATCGGCTGGGTTGGGCGCACGGTGCGCGGCGAGCTGGTGGAGTCGGACGGGCGACTGCGCCTGGAGCGCGTCTTCCCCGCCGGGAGCGAGGAGCTGAGGGCCGAGGCGGAGGTCGCGGCCGCGCTGCGCCGCGACACGGTTGAGCGGGGGCGCCTGGTCGCGCGGGCGACGGGGGACGAGGCGCCGGTCTTTTTCCTCTGGGACCAGGACGGCCGGGTGGTGCGGTCCTCGGATCTCCGCGGCAAGCCCTACGTCGTGAACTTCATCTTCACGCGCTGCAAGGCGGCGGAGATGTGCCCGGCCTCGACCGCCTCGATGGTCGCCCTGGGCAAGGCCCTGCGCGAGGCGGGCCTGGGCGACAAGGTGCGACTGGTCAGCTTCAGCTTCGACCCCGCCTATGACTCGCCGGGCGTGCTCCGGGCCTATGCCCAGTCCTGGGGCGCCGACCCCGCGCAGCACCGGTTCCTGACCGGCCAGCGCGAGATGATTCGGGACCTGATGCGGCAGCAGGGTATCCTGACCATGCAGACCGACGGGACGATTGTGCACAACGCCGCCACGGTGGTGGTGTCCGCGCATGGGCGCATCCTCGCCCGCAAGGAGGGGCCCCGCTTCCTGCCGGAGGATTTCCTGCCCCTGCTCCGGAGGCAGGTCGAGGCCAAGTGAGGCCGCTCGCGCAGGGCCTGCTCATCACCGGCCTGGCCGGCCTGGCCTATCTCGGCCTGCGCAACATGCCGGACACGCATTGCTCCTTCCTCCACGCCTCGCACGAGCCCCTGCTCATCGAGGGCATCGAGTTCTGCGGCGAGGACGAGGAGGCCAACTTCTACGACCCGGCGGCGCTGGGCTTCCCGTTCGCGCTGCGCCTCGGCGCGGCGCAGGAGCCGCTCCGCGGCACGCTGCGGGTGCTCGACGAGACGAAGCGGCCCGTGCCGCCGCACCTCTTCGCGGTGTCGCACACCCGCCAGCTCCACCTGCACCTGCGCCAGGGCGAGCGCTACGCGCATGTGCACCCGGAGCCTTCGGTGGACGGGTCGTGGGGCTTCGCCCTGCCCGACTCCTGGGCGAGGGGCGGTTTCGCCGGGGGCAAGGTCGAGGTCTACGCCGACTTTCAGCACGCGCGGAGCCGTCGGACCATCCTGCTCTCGGCCGCCCTCGACTGGCCCTCGCGGGCCTCGGCGGGCGCCGACCCTCCGCCGGCGGTCCTCGCCCGGCTTTCGGGAGCGGCGGGGGAATTGGTGGAGGGGCGGTCGGCGACCCTGAACGTGCTGCTGGAGCGAGCTGGCGGCGGGACGGTCGAGCTCAGGCCCGTGATGGGCGCCCTTGGGCACGCGGTGCTGTTCAGCGAGGAGGGGCGGCCGGGCTACGCGCACATCCACCCGAGCTTCACCGGCCGGGAGCGCGGGGCGGCGCCGGAGCTGGCGTTCCGGCTGCGCCTGCCGCCGGCGGGGCGCTACGTCCTGTTCGTCCACATCGACGACGCGGGCAGCGAGTGCTACGCGCGGCTGCCCCTCGAGGTCAGGGCGGCGAACTGAGCGCGCGCACCGGTCGGGCGGCTCAGCGGCGGGCTCGGAAGTGCTCGACGGTGGCCTTGAGGCCCTCGGCGACGGAGTGGCCGGGCTTCCAGCCGGCGGCCTGGAGCTTGTCGGACGAGGCCATGGAGTGGCGCACGTCGCCGAGGCGCTCGGGCTTGTGCTCGATGGCCGAGGCGGAGCCGGTGAGGCGGAGGACCTCCTGGGCGAGCTCGAGGACGGTCATCTTCCGGCCGTAGCCGACGTTGTAGGTGCCGGCGGCGGCCTCGTGGGTGGCGGCGAAGACGAGGGCGCCGACGATGTCCTTGACGTAGATGAAGTCGCGGGTGGCGCCGCCGTCGCCGAAGATCGTGACAGGGTCGCCGCGCAGGGCCTTCTCGATGAAGATGGGGACGGCGGCGGCGTAGGGCGACTTGGGGTCCTGGCGGGGGCCGAAGACGTTGAAGAAGCGGAGGCTGGCGGTGGGGAGGCCGCGCTCGCGGCGGAACATCTCGAGGTAGTACTCGCCGTCGAGCTTGGTCACGGCGTAGGGCGACTTGGGCTCGGGGAGCATGGTCTCGACCTTGGGGACGGTCGGGTTGTCGCCGTAGATGGCGGCGGAGGAGGCGAGGACGACCTTGCGGGCCTTGGCCTCGGCGGCGGCCTCGAGGACGTGGAGGGTGCCGGCGGCGTTGATCTCGACGCACTCGCGGGGCTTGAGCATGGACTCCGGGACGGAGATCATGGCGGCGAGGTGGAAGACGAGGTCGACGCCGCGCAGGGCGCGGTCGAGGGCGGCGCGGTCGAGGATGGAGCCCTCGACGAGGTCGACCTTGAGGCCGTCGAGGTTGCGGCGGTGGCCGGAGCGGAAGTTGTCGAGGACGACGACGTCGGCCTTGCCCTGGAAGTGCTCGGCGATGTGGGAGCCGATGAAGCCGGCGCCGCCGGTGATGAGGACGCGCATGGGGTCAGGACTTGGCGACGAGGGCCTGGAGGGCGGGGAGCTGGGCCTCGATGAGCTCGACGAGCCGCAGCTGGGTCCGGCAGCGGTCGAGGTTGTGGCCGGGGCGCTTGACCTTGAAGTAGACGTCGCCCTCGAGCCAGTCGGTGAGGAAGCGCATGCCGACCTCGAGGGTCATGAGCTTGCCGCCGAAGGGCAGGAGCTCGCGTTCGCGGGGGGTGAGGAAGCCGCCGGCGGTGGAGAGGTAGCCGGAGACGAGGGCCTCGACCATGGGCGTCTGGAGGGCGACCTTGGAGAGGTCGGTCTCGTCCTCGGCGGCGGGTGAGGTGGAGGTGCGGACGAGGTCGCCGAAGTCGTAGAGGGGGGAGCCCGGCATGACGGTGTCGAGGTCGATGACGCAGACCCCCTCCTGGGTGGCGTTGTCGAGCAGGACGTTGTTGAGCTTGGTGTCGTTGTGGGTGACGCGCTCGGGAATCTCGCCCTTGGCGATGCCGTCGGTGACGACGGCCATGTCGGCCGCGCGGGCCAGGACGAAGTCGACCTCCCGGGCGACGCCCTTGGCCCGGCCGTGGGCGTCGGCCTTGAGCACCTGCTGGAAGCGGGCGAAGCGCGTGGGGGTGTGGTGGAAGTTGGGGATGGTCTCGGTGAGGCGGCCGCCGGGGAGGTCGGCCATCAGGGCTTGGAAGGCGCCGAAGGCGCGGGCGGCCTCGCGGGCCTGGGCGGCGTCGCGGACGATGTCGTGGCCGGTGGCGCCCTCGACGAAGAGGTAGCAGCGCCAGCGGTTGCCCTCGGCGTCGGTGTGCCAGGCCTTGCCGGACCGGGCGGGGACGAGGGTGAGGGCGCGCCGGGTGGCGTCGGGCGCGCCGGCCTGCCGGAGCCTGGCCTGGGCGTGCTCGCAGACGCGGGCGACGTTGGACATGAGCCCGTCGGGGTCCTTGAAGATGGCGTGGTTGATGCGCTGGAGGATGTAGCGGACGGGGGTGCCGCCCTGGCTCATCCGGAGGCAGAAGGTGTCGTTGATGTGCCCGCTGCCGTAGGGGTCGGCGGCGACGTAGTCGCCCTGGAGGGCGAAGGTGGCGGCGACGGCGCGGGTGTCGAAGCTCGTGGAGGGTGCGGCCATGGGGAGGGGAAGGGTTGGGTCAGGCCCAGAGGCTGGGCGGGTACTCGCCGCGGGCGATGAGCTGGGCGAGCTTCGCCTGGACGACGGGCTTGTCCTCCTTGTAGGTGACGCCGAACCACTCCGAGGAGGTGCGGAGGACGCGGCAGGTGGCGTGGCGCTCGCGGACGAGCTGGCCGACGGACATCGGGATGTAGCTCTCGCCCTTGAGCTCCTTGCCGGAGCGCTGGAGGAACTCGAGGAAGAGACGGTCGAGGTGGTCGAAGAGGCGGGGCGTGAAGCCCCACATGTTCATGGAGACGGGCTCGTCGCCGGTGAGGTCGACGGTGGAGCCGTCGTCGCGGGTGTTGCGGGCGCCGCCGGGAGCCTTGGTGATCTTGGTCATCTCCTCGATGTCGGCGAGGAGGCCGGAGGCGTCGGTCTTGCAGACGCCGCGGGCGACGGCGCCGTGGTCGGAGAGGGTGTTGCGGAGGGTGAAGCCGACCATGGAGAAGTCGGACCCGCGGGGGTCGGCGGCCTGGAGGAAGCGGGCGAGGGTGGCGTAGGCGTCGCGGCCGTAGAAGTCGTCGGCGTTGATGACGGCGAAGTTCTCGCGGACGATGTCCTTGGCGCAGAGGATGGCGTGGGTGGTGCCCCAGGGCTTTTCGCGGCCGGGGGGCACGGTCCAGCCGGCGGGGAGCTGGTCGAGGGTCTGGAAGGCGAAGTCGACGGGCACGCGGCCGGCGAACTTGGCGGCGACCTGCCCGCGGAAGGCCTGCTCGAAGTCGGGCCGGATGATGAAGACGACGCGCCCGAAGCCGGCGCGGAGGGCGTCGAAGACGGAGTAGTCGAGGATGGTCTCGCCGGAGGGACCCATGGGGTCGATCTGCTTGAGCCCGCCGTAGCGCGAGCCCATGCCGGCGGCGAGGACGAGGAGGGTGGGGGCGGGCATGTCAGAGGGACTTGCGGATGGCGGCGGAGATGTCGGCCTTGAGCCGGTCGACGAAGCCGAGGGTGTAGGCCTCGATGTCGAGCGCGGGGTCGCGGACGAGGGGGGTGAGGTCCATGGCCCACTGGAGGTGGGTCTCGGCGTCGGACGAATAGGCGTCGTGGAAGGTGGCGTTGGCGAGGCGGCGGCCCATGACGGCGAGGTCGTAGCGCTTGCCTCCGGTGATCTGGGTGTCGAAGACGCCGTTGAGGGCGGCGGCCAGGTTGAGGCGCTGGGAGACGGGGAGCACGACCTTGTCGGCGTCGAGCAGCCAGTCGAGGCTGCGCCAGACCTCGCAGCCGAGGACGCGGGCGGGCCGCCGGTCGGCGGGCAGGGCGCGCATCGCCTCGAGGGCGCGGAGGGTGACGCCGACGTGCGTCTGGTGCTTGTCGGCGGGGTTGTGGAGGTAGACGACCTCGGGGCGGGCGGCCTCGAGGATGGACCGGAGGTCGTCGCGGGTGGCGGCGGCCTTGGCGTCGCGCACCTCCTTGCTGGGGAAGCCGAGCTGGGCGACGAAGCTGAACTCGCCGACGGTGGCGGCGCGGCGCTGTTCCTGGACGCGCTCGGCGGCGACCTGCTCGTCGGTCCAGTCCTTGTAGGGGCCGGCGCGCGAGCTGCCCTTGCCGTCGGTCACGATGACGCCGCCGAACCACCGGTCGGGCCGGTGGAAGCACTCGGCGATGCCGTGGTAGGCCATGAACTCGAGGTCATCCTGGTGGGCGCCGATGCCGAGGTGGGTGGTGCGGGCGACCGCCTCGGGGGCGGCCTTGCCGTCGGGGATGAAGAGGTCGGCCTTCGGGTTGAGCTTCATGACTCAGAGGGTGGAGGGGGGGGGGTGGCGGCGGTCGAAGGCGGCGGTGATGACGAGGATGGCGAAGGGGAGGGTCAGGAGGAGGCCGATGCCGCAGGCGAGGACGCCCACCCATCCGACGACGTGGGCGACGAGGATGAGGAGGAGGGCCCAGCCCCAGTGGGCGGTGACGGCGCGGCGGCTGATCTCCATGCAGTCCCAGAAGCTGCCGCGGCCGTCGGCGAGGAGGTGCCAGGAGGCGGCCCAGGCCACGGCAAGGTAGAGGCCGGGGAGGATGCAGAGGAGGTAGCCGATGGCGGTGAGGACCCCGCTGACGAGGGCGAGGCCGAGGGCGGGGCCGAACTCGGAGAAGCCGCTGAAGAGCGCGTTGGCGTCGGCCGGCTCGCCGCGGAGGATGCGCTGGTTGAGGCGGATGACGCCGAGGAAGAGGGGGCCGGCGAGGAGGCCGAAGCTGAGGCCCGAGCCGACGGCGAGGACGAGGAGCCCGAGGAGGCTGAGGAGGAGGTTGCGGCCGAGGTCGCGGTTGAGCGCGGACCAGGCGGCGGAGAAGCAGGCCCCGAGGTCGAAGGGCGTCTGGGCCGACTTGGCCTGGTTGACGAGGGCTTCCTGGGACGGGTTGAGGGGCATGGAGGGGTTCAGCGGCGGGACTTGGGCAGGGAGGCGGCGGCGATGGCCTGGCCGTGGCGCTTGTCCTTCTCGTCGGGCACGACGAGGTCGATGCGGAGGCCGGGGAACTCATCGTGCAGGACTTGCCGGGCCTTGTCGATGATGACTGAGCCGCCCTCGCCGGAGGTGACGCGGCCCATGATGAGGAGGCAGTCGTAGCGGTAGAAGTCGGCGAAGTGGGCGAGGGCGTAGCCGAAGGCGATGCCGATGGCGTCGTAGACCTTGCGGGCGCGGGGGTCGCCGGCCTTCATGAGCTTCTGGAGCTCCTCGAGCTGCTCGGGGAGCTTCATGCCCGCGGGCATGGGGATGCCGGCGAGGGGGAGGAGGCGGCCGACGCCCTGCTGGCTGAAGTACTGGACGCCGCAGCCGAGGTCGCCCGACCACTCGTCGGCCGGGCCGCCGGGGCGGTAGTCGACGGGGACGAAGGCGAGCTCGCTGAGCCAGTTGGTGAGGTTGCCATGGGTGTCGACGTAGCCGGCGGCGACGGAGGTGCCCATGGCGATGCCGAGGACGGAGTTGCGGTTGAGGGACATCGACGCGGCGAGGGCGGTGACGTCGCCGTCGTTGATGACCTCGAAGGGCGTGCCGGGCCAGCGCTTGGCGATCTCGAGGAACATGGGCTTCACGCGGGTCTCGAAGACCTGGGGGTCGGTGATGCCGCGGAAGAGGGAGGCGGCGCGGACGGTGTTGTTGATGTAGACGCCGGCGGCGGAGCCGCCGATGGCGTCGACGCGCGGGAGGTGCCTGGCGGCGAGCTCGAGGGAGTGGACGATGCCGTCGAACTGGTAGCGCGGGTCCTGCTGGAAGTAGGGGTCCCACTTGATCTCCTCGGAGAAGACGACCTTGCCGTCGATGACGGCGGCGCACTTGCGGTCGGAGCCGCCGAGGTCGAAGCCGATGCGGCAGCCGTCGAGGTTGCGCCCGAGGGGGAGGTGGGAGGCGCTCTCGGCGGGGAGGTCGGCCTCGGCGCAGGCGAGGAAGGAGGGGAGGCGGTCGAAGAGCTTGCGGACGAAGTCGGCGTCGAAGGCCCGCTCGCCGCCGGGGCGGTAGAGTTCGGCGAGGAGCTTGGCGAAGTGGGCGGCGTGGGGGCCGGCGAGGCGGAGGGTGTCGCCGCCGCGCGCCCAGAGGAGGAACTTCACGGTGCGCTCGACGTGGGTGCGGTTGAGGGTGTCGAAGCCGGCGCCGGGGGGCAGGGTGCGGGTGCGGTGGACGGAGGCGGTGCCGTCGGGGCGCGACAGGGCGAGGGCGAGGGGGGCTGAGCCGGGGGTGCGCTCGCAGAGGGCGAGGTACTCGCGGGTCCAGAGGGAGGCGGGGACGAGGCCGGGGTCGATTTCGGCGACGTGGCGGGGGCGGAGGGCGAGGGTGTCCATGGGTTCAGCGGCGGGAGAGCTTGGCGGCGGCGGCGGGGTCGAGGACGAAGTCGCAGGCGGGGTGGCGCTGGAGCCAGCTGGCCGGGCAGTCGTCGGAGGGGGTGACCTCGACGGAGCGGCGGACGATGTCGGCCTTGCCCTCGCCCCAGGCGAGGAGGACGACGCGGCGGCAGTCGAGGATGGTGCCGACGCCCATGGTGACGGCGTGGTGCGGGACCTTGGCGACGTCGCCGAAGAAGACGGCGTTGTCGCGGCGGGTGAGGTCGTCGAGGTGGACCTGGCGGGTGCGGGTGGCGGGGCCGGCGGGGGGCTCGTTGAAGCCGATGTGCCCGGTGCGGCCGATGCCGAGGACCTGGAGGTCGATGCCGCCGGCGGCCTGGATGGCGCGCTCGTAGGCGGCGGAGGCGGCGGCGGGGTCGGGGGCGAGGCCGTCGGGCACGTGGGTCTCGGCCGGGGAGATGTCGACGTGGTCGAAGAGCTGGCGCTGCATGAACCAGCGGTAGGACTGGTCGTGGTCGGGCCCGAGTCCGGAGTATTCGTCGAGGTTGAAGGTGGTGACGCCGCGGAAGGAGAGGCCTTCCTCGCGGTGGAGGCGGACGAGCTCGGCGTAGAGGGGGATGGGGGTGGAGCCGGTGGCGAGGCCAAGGACGGCGCGGCGGCCCTCCCGGGCGCGGTCGCGGATGAGGCCGGCGAGGTCGGCGGCGACGGCCTTGACGGCGGCGGCCTTGTCGGTGTGGACGTGAAGGCGGATCATGGGAAGGGGCTCAGCCGAGGGCGGCGAGCATGCGGGCGAGCTCGTCGCGACGGGCCTTGGCCTCGGCGAGCTGGGCCTTGGCGCCGTCGAGGATGGCGGGCGGCGCCTTGGAGACGAAGGTGGCGTTGCCGAGCTTGGACTCGCCGGCGGCGACGGCCTTCTGGAGCTTCTCGAGCTCGCGGCTGAGGCGGGCGCGCTCGGCGGCGACGTCGACCTGGCCGGACTGCTCGAGCAGGACGGTGCCGGCCTCGGTGATCTCGCCGGGGCGGCCTTGGGTGTCGGCGGCGAGGCGGAGCTCGGCGAGGCCGGCGAGGCGGAAGAGCTTGTCGCGGCTCGACTCGGCGAGGGCGCGGGAGGCGGCGTCCTTGGGCACGAGGGTGACGACGCTGTCCCGGCGGCCGGCCTGGCCGTTGGCGGACTTGGCGGCGCGGATGCCGCCGACGAGGGATCGGAGGCGGGTGATGTCGGCCACGGCGGCGGGGTCGGGGCGGACGCCGGCCTGGGCGAGGGCGGCGAGGAGGTCGGCGCCGCCGCCGGGGTGGTGGCCCTGGATGAAGTCGTCCTCGGCGCCGTAGCCGAGGAGGTGCCAGAGCTCCTCGGTGATGAAGGGGGCGAGGGGGTGGAGGAGGAGGAGGAACTGGCGCAGGACGAGGTCCTGGACGGCGAGGCAGGACGCCGTGGCGGCGGGGTCGGCGAGGCGGGCCTTGGAGACCTCGACGTACCAGTCGCAGAAGTCGCCCCAGAAGAAGCCGTAGAGGGCCTGGGTGTAGTCGGTGAACTCGTGGTCGGCGAGTGCCTTGGCGACGGCGTCGGTGGTCTCGGCGAGGCGGGCGAGGATGGCCTGGTCGTCGGCGTCGAGGGCGGCGGGTGAGAGGCGGGCGGCGATGGCGGCGACGGAGGCGTTGTCGCCGGCGGGGCCCGACATCTGCCGGAAGCGGGCGGCGTTCCAGAGCTTGTTGCAGAAGTTGCGGCCCTGCTGGACGCGTTCCTCGGCGAAGAGGATGTCCTGCCCCTTGGGGGCGATGGAGAGGAGGCCGAAGCGGAGGCCGTCGGCGCCGAACTTGGCGATGAGGTCGAGGGGCTCGGGGGAGTTGCCGAGGGACTTGGACATCTTGCGGCCCTGGGCGTCGCGGATGATGCCGTTGAAGACGACGCGGCGGAAGGGGACGCGGGCGCGGATCTCGTCGTCGGTCAGGGTCGCGCGCTCGGGGCCGTGGAGCTCGAGGCCGGCGATGATCATGCGGGCGACCCAGAGGAAGATGATGTCGGGCCCGGTGGCGAGGGCGGCGGTGGGGTACCAGTGGTCGAGCTCGGGGGTGCGGTCGCCGGGCTTGCGCCAGCCGAGGGTGGCGAGGCACCAGAGCCAGGAGGAGGCCCAGGTGTCGAGCACGTCGGCGTCCTGCTCCCAGTTGTCGGGGTCGGCGGGGCCGTCGACGGAGACGTGGCGGTTGGCGGGGTCGGCGCGGTCGGCGCCCTTGCGGTACCAGACGGGGATGCGGTGGCCCCACCAGAGCTGGCGGCTGATGCACCAGTCCTGGATGTGGTTGAGCCAGTGGAGGTAGGTCTTGGTCCAGCGCTCGGGGCTGAAGCGGATGATGCCGGTCTCGACGGCGCGCTTGGCCTCCTCGACCTTGGGGTAGCGGATGAACCACTGCTCGCTGAGGCGGGGCTCGATGGGGACGTCGGCCCGCTCGGAGTAGCCGACGTTGTTCTCGTAGGGCTCGGCCTTGATGAGGAGGCCGAGCTCGTCGAGCCTGCGGGCGGCGAGGTCGCGGGCCTTGAACCGGTCGATGCCGGCGAGGTCGCCCGCGAGGTCGTTGAGGCGGCCGTCGGGGTGGAGGATGTCGCGGATGGGCAGGCCGTGGCGCTGGCCGATCTCGAAGTCGGTCCGGTCGTGGGCGGGGGTGACCTTGAGGACGCCGGAGCCGAAGGCGCGGTCGACGGCGGTGTCGCCGACGATGGGGATGCGCTCGCGGGGGAAGGGGCGCCAGACGTGCCTGCCGATGAGGTGGCGGTAGCGCTCGTCCTCGGGGTGGACGGCCACGGCGGTGTCGCCGGGGATGGTCTCGGGGCGGGTGGTGGAGATCTCGAGGAAGGTGCCCGGGGCGTCGGCGACCTCGTAGCGCATGCGGTAGAGGAAGCCCTTGGAGGGCTTCATCACGACCTCCTCGTCGGAGAGGCCGGTGAGGGAGACGGGGCACCAGTTGACCATGCGGCGCCCGCGGTAGATGTGGCCGCGCTCGTGGAGGGTGACGAAGGCCTGGAGGACGGCGCGGGAGTAGCCGGCGTCGAGGGTGTGGACGGCGCGGTCCCAGTCGCAGGAGGCGCCGAGCTTGCGCAGCTGGCGGAGAATCATGCCGCCGTGCTTGTCGCGCCACTCGGCGGCGCGGGCGACGAAGGCCTCGCGCCCGAGGTCGTGGCGGGTCTTGCCCTCGGACTGGCGAAGCTCGCGCTCGACGCGGGACTGGGTGGCGATGCCGGCGTGGTCGGTGCCGGGGAGCCAGAGGACGGACTTGCCCTCCTGGCGCGCGCGGCGGACGAGGATATCCTGCAGCGTGTTGTTGAGCAGGTGGCCCATGTGGAGGACGCCCGTGACGTTGGGCGGCGGGATCATCACGGCGTAGGGCTCCTTGCCGGGCTGGACCTTGCCCGCGAAGCAACCGGCCGAGACCCAGCGGTCGTACCAGCGCAGCTCGACGTCGGTCGGGTCGTAGGTCTTGGGGATCTCGGCCATGGAGAGCCTGTTTGCTAGGGGGTAAGTCGGGGGTTGAAAAGGCTAGGTTTTTCGGCCATCAACCAAGGCAAGCCAGGCCCCATGCGACGGGGCGTCGGCGCAACCCGCCAGGTCCGGAAGGAAGCAACGGACGTCGGCGGACCGTGCGCCGTGGCAAGCCTGGCCCCTTTTCAACCCCCTCAGCCCTCCCGCCGCGTGAACTCGGCGTGGAGGCGGGCGTAGGGGCCCCCGGCCGCGACCAGCTCGGCGTGGCGCCCGGACTCGGCGAGGCGGCCGTGGTCGAGGACGAGGATGCGGTCGGCGTTGCGGATGGTGCTGAGGCGGTGGGCGACCACGAAGCTGGTCCGGCCGCGCATGAGGCGGGCGAGGGCGACCTGGAGGCGGGCCTCGGTGAGGGTGTCGACGGCGCTGGTGGCCTCGTCGAGGACGAGGATGCGGGGGTCGCCGACGAGGGCGCGGGCGAAGGCGACGAGCTGCTGCTGGCCCATGGAGAGGCCGCGGCCGCGCTCGGAGAGCTCGGTGTGGATGCCCTTGGGCAGGGACTCGACGAGGTCGCGGCAGTCGAGGGCGTCGAAGGCGGCGAGGATCTCGGCGTCGGTTGCCCCGGGGCGGCCCTGGCGGACGTTGTCGGCGACGGTGCCGGAGAAGAGGAAGTTGGACTGGAAGACGAAGCCCATCTGGCGGCGGAGGCTGTCCTGGGTGACGCGGGCGAGGTCGAGGCCGTCGACGGTGACGCGGCCGGCGCCGGGCGGGTGGAACTTGGAGAGGAGGTTGACGATGGTGGACTTGCCCGAGCCGGTGTGGCCGACGAGCGCGACGACCTCGCCGGGCTCGGCCCGGAAGGAGACGTCGTGCAGGACGGGCCGGCCCTCCTCGTAGGCGAAGGTGACGCGCTCGAAGGCGACGGCGCCGCGGAGGGGCGGGCAGGGGACGGCGTCGGGGGCGTCGCGCCAGGCGGGCTCGGTGTCGAGGATGCGGAAGTAGCGCTCGGCGCTGGCCATGGCCAGGGTGGCCTCCGAGAGCTGGGTGCCGATGAGGGTGATCGGGCTGAAGAAGAGGTTGGCGAGGAAGAAGAAGGCGACGAGGTCGCCCGCGCCCGCGGTGCCGGTGGCGGCCATCCAGCCGCCGACGGCGACGAGGGCGGCGAGGAAGCCCTGGGCGTTGAGCTCGAGCAGGGGGAGGAAGAGGGCGACGAGGCGGCTGGTGCGGACGACGTTGCCGGCGAGGGCGTGGACGAGGCGGGAGAAGATGCCGGCGTTGGTCTCCTCGCGGGCGAACCCCTGGGTGACCCGGATGCCCTGGACGGTCTCGGCGAGGGCGGCGGTGACGCGGGAGAAGCTCTCCTGCTGGGTGCGGGAGGCGTCGAGGATGCGGCCGCGGAAGTGCCGGTTGACGGCCCAGAGGACGGGGGCCAGCGCGAGGAGAACGAGGAAGAGCCGGGGCTGGATCCAGAGCATGACGGCGGCGGCGCCGAGCATCTGGCCGGCCTGGATGAGGGTGATGAAGAGGTTGTTCTGGATGCCGTTGCGGACCTGCTCGATGTCGCCGATCATGCGGCTGATGAGGGAGCCGTGGCGCCGGGCGTGGAAGAACGCGAGGGGCTGGGTGAGCAGGTGCGCCATCATGCGGTCGCGCATGTCGCGCAGGACGCACTCGCCGAGCTGGTGGGCGAGCCGGATGCGCCAGTAGAGGGTGGCCTCGGTGGCGAGGACGAGGGCGGCGTAGCCGGCGATCCACGGGGCGAGGGCGGCGGGGTCGCCGGCGGAGACCGGACCGCGGATGACGTGGGCGAGGAGCCAGGCGAGGATGGGGAGCTGGACGGCACGGGCGGCGCAGAGGGCGAGGAGGGTCCGGCGCCAGCGGGGGTAGGGCGAGGTGAGGTCGATGGTGCGCCGGACGAGCGCCCAGGCGAGGGGGAGGCGGTCGGGCTCGTCGTCCTCGGGGCGCTGGCGGCGGACGGTCAGTTCCTGGCGGGGGTCGGCGGCGCTCACGGGAGGCCTCCTTCGGTCTGGACGAGGATGGCGCGGCGGTAGGGGCCGTCGGACGCCATCAGCTCGTCGTGGGTGCCGGACTGGGCGAGGCGGCCGCGGTCGAGGACGAGGATGCGGTCGGCGCGGCGCAGGGTGGCGAGGCGGTGGGCGACGATGAAGGTGGTGCGACCCTCCATGGCGGCCTCCATGGCGGAGAGGATCTCGCGCTCGGTCTCGGCGTCGATGGCGGAGGTGGGGTCGTCGAGCAGGAGAACGGTGGGCTCGAGGAGGAGGGCGCGGGCGATGGCGAGGCGCTGGCGCTGGCCGCCGGAGAGGTTGACGCCGCTCTCGCCGAGGAGGGTGTCGTAGCCCTCGGGGAGCTCGCGGATGAAGCCGTCGGCCTTGGCGATGCGGGCGGCCCGCTCGACGCGCTCGCGCGAGGCCTCGGGGTGGCCGAAGGCGATGTTGGCCGCGATGGTGTTGGAGAAGAGGAAGTTGTCCTGGAAGACGACGCCGACCTGGCGGCGGAGCTCGGGGAGGGGGAGGTCGCGCAGGTCGTGGCCGTCGAGGGTGACGCGGCCGGAGCGGGGGTCGTAGAAGCGGGGGATGAGGGAGAGGAGGGCGGACTTGCCCGACCCGGTGGCGCCCGCGACGGCGATGCGCTGGCCGGGCTCGGCGACGAAGCTGAGGTCGCGCAGGACGGTGTCGCGCTCCCGGTACTCGAACGAGACGTTCTCGAAGGCGACGCGGCCGAGGAATCGGCCGGGCGAGCGGGCGCCGGCGCGGCTGGCGACCCCGGGCTCGGTGTCGAGGACCTCGAAGATGCGCCGGGCCCCGGTGAGGGCGACCTGGGCGTTGTCGACCACGGTGGCGACGGTGGCGACCTGGCCCGCGAACTGCTGGAGCAGGGCGGCGAAGGCGACGAGGCCGGTGCCGAGGGCGAGCTGACCCTGGATGACCATCCAGCCCCCGAAGCCGAGGAGGATGCAGAGGGAGAGGTGGTTGAGGCCGTCGATGACCGGCCAGAAGAGGGCGACCTCGCCGATGACGACCTGCTTCTGGGCGCGGACGTCCTCGTTGCGGGCGGCGAAGGCGGCCTTGGCCCGCTCCTCCGAGGCCAGGCCCTTGACGGCCTGGATGCCCTGGAGCGACTCGGAGAAGCCGAGGACGAGGCGGTCCATGCGCTCGCGGTTCTCCTCGTAGGCGGGCCGGACCCGGCGGGAGAAGCGGATGGCGTAGGCGATCTGGAGGGGCAGGAGGGCGAGGCAGGCGAGGGTGAGGCGCCAGTCGGTCGCGAGCATGTAGGCGGCGCAGGTCGCGAGGGTTAGGCCGATGATGGCGACCTGCAGGACGACGCCCTCGATGAAGAGCCGGACGGAGTGGGCGTCGGCGGTGACGCGGTTGATGATCGAGCCGCTGGCGTTGGTGTCGAAGAAGCGGAAGCTGAGCTGCTGGAGCTTCGCGTAGACCCGGGCGCGCATGCCGACGACGACGCGGCCGTGGAGGAACCGGACGGAGGCGACGCCGTAGGCGTAGGAGAGGGCGGCGCGGAGGGCGGCGAGGGCGAGGATGAGGCCGGCCAGCCAGAGGCAGGACTCGAGGCCCCCGCCGGAGGGGAGCCAGCCGAGGTGGGCGGGGGCCTCGGCGTGGTCCTCGGAGATCCAGCGGACGAGGTCGATGCCCGCGCCGGTCAGGGCGAGGATGGCGACGGTCAGCCCGGTGAGGACGAGCTGGAGGGAGAGGAGGAGGAGGCAGTCCGCGCGGTATTCCCAGGCGATGCCGGCCAGGCGGCGGAGGACGCTGCGCCCGGGGTCGGCGGGGGCTGCCTGGGGCTCGCCCATGCCCGGCTCAGCGGATGCGGGTGCCCTCGGTGGCGGCCTTGCGGCGGAAGACCTCGAGGATGCGGCCGGTGACCGGCCCGGGCTTGCCGGCGCCGATGACGCGGGCGTCGACCTCGATGACGGGGATGACCTCGGCGGCGGTGCCGGTGAGGAAGCACTCCTGGGCGTTCCAGACGTCGTAGCGCGTGAGGTTGGTCTCGACGACCTCGAGGCCGAGCTCGCGGGCGATCTCCATCGAGACCTGGCGGGTGATGCCGATGAGGGCGCCGGCGTGGGCGGCGGGGGTGAGGAGGCGGCCCTTGTGGACGAGGAAGACGTTGTCGCCGGTGCACTCGGCGACGAAGCCCTGCTCGTTGAGCATGAGGCACTCGTGGAAGCCGTGCTGCTGGGCCTCGATCTTGGCGAGGATGTTGTTGAGGTAGTTGAGCGACTTGATCATCGGCGGCAGCGCGGCGGGGCTGATGCGCCGGGTGGGCGAGGTGATGATGCGCATGCCCTGGGTGTAGAGGGCCTCGGGGTAGAGGCTGATCTTGTCGGCGATGCAGACGATGGACGGGGCGGGGCAGTTCTTGGGCGAGAGGCCGAGGTCGCCGGCGCCGCGGGAGATGACGAGGCGGATGTAGCCGTCGGTCAGGTTGTTGCGGCGGCAGGACTCGCAGACGATGTCGCTGATCTCCTGGCGCGACCAGGGGAGGGCGAGGCAGATGGCCTTGGCGGACATCTCGAGGCGCTCGAGGTGCTCGTCGAGGCGGAAGACGTTGCCGGCGTAGAGGCGGATGCCCTCGAAGATGCCGTCGCCGTAGAGGAAGCCGTGGTCGAAGACGGAGACCTTGGCCTCGGCCTTGGGGAGGAACTTGCCGTCGATGTAGACTTCCATGGGAGCCATGAAAAAAGGGGCTTTTCGCCCCTTTTGCCACCGCAAAACCGCGGGGTGCCGTCAGAGCGAGTGGATGCTCGACTTGGAGACGGCCATGGCGGCCTCCTTGAAGGACTCGGAGAGGGTGGGGTGGGCGAAGCAGGTCCGGGCGATGTCCTCGGCGCTGCCCCCGTACTCGATGTGGGCGCAGGCGGCGGCGATCATCTCGGAGGCGCCCTTGGCGACCATCTGGACGCCGAGGACCTTGTCGGTCTTGGCGCAGGCGACGACCTTGACCAGGCCGGCGGTGGCGTCGGTCGCGATGGCGCGGCCGTTGGCCTGGAGGGCGAACTTGCCGACGCGGACCTCGATGCCCTTGGCCTGGGCCTCGGTCTCGCTGAGGCCGACGTTGGCGACCTCGGGCTCGGTGTAGATGACGCCGGGGATGGCGCCGTAGTTGACGTGCCCGGCCTTGCCCGCGATGAGCTCGGCCACGGCCACGCCCTCCTCCTCGGCCTTGTGGGCGAGCATGGGGCCGACGACGACGTCGCCGATGGCGTGGACGCCGGGGAGGTTGGTGCGGTAGTGGTCGTCGATGACGATGCGGCCGCGGTCGTCGGTCTTGAGGCCGGCCTCGGCGGCGCCCAGCCCGGTGGTGTTGGCCTTGCGGCCGACGGCGACGAGGATGCGGTCGGCGGGGAACTCGAGGACCTTGCCGTCGCGCTCGGCGGTGAGGGCGTGGCCGGCGGCGGACTTCTTGACGCCGGTGACCTTGGCGCCGAGCTCGAACTTGATGCCCTGGGCCTCGAAGGCCTTCTGGGCGGCCTTGGCGACGTCGGGGTCGAGGGCGGGGCCGCCCACGGTGGCGAGCATCTCGACCACGGTGACCTGGGCGCCGAGGCGGGCCCAGACGGAGCCGAGCTCGAGGCCGATGGCGCCGCCGCCGACGACGACCATGCGGTCGGGGACCTTGGGCAGGGCGATGCCCTGGTCGGAGGAGATGACGGTCTCGCCGTCGAACTTCATGAAGGGCAGCTCGACGGGCACGGAGCCGGTGGCGATGACGACGTTGCGGGCCTCGAGGACGCGCTCGCCCTTGTCGGAGCGGACGACGACCTTGCCGGCGCCGCCGAGGCGGCCGAGGCCGGGGACGATCTCGATGCCGCGCTTGGAGACGAGGGTCTTGACCCCGCCGCGGAGCTGGGAGACGACCTTGTCCTTGTTGGCCATCATGGCGGCGACGTCGATGGTGAGCTTGTCGCCGCCGACGACGCCGTGCTTCCTGCCGTGCTGGGCGTGGGCGAAGACCTCGGTGGAGTGGAGGAGGGCCTTGGAAGGGATGCAGCCGATGTTGAGGCAGGTGCCGCCGAGGTTGGGGTCCTTCTCCACGAGGGCCACCTTGAGGCCGAGCTGGGCGGCCTTGATGGCGCAGACATAGCCGCCGGGGCCTGAGCCGATGACAACGAGATCGAGTTGGGACATGGGGGTGAAGGGGTCAGACGCCGAAGAGGAGGCGCTGGGGGTCCTGGATGGAGTCGCGGACCTTGATGAGGAAGGTGACGGCCTCCTTGCCGTCGATGAGGCGGTGGTCGTAGGAGAGGGCGAGGTACATCATCGGGCGGATGACGACCTGGCCGCTCTCGGCCACGGGGCGCTCGGTGATGGCGTGCAGGCCGAGGATGGCGGGCTGGGGGTGGTTGAGGATGGGGGTGGAGAGCATCGAGCCGTAGATGCCGCCGTTGGAGATGGTGAAGACGCCGCCCTGGAGGTCGGCCATCTGGATCTTGCCGTCGCGGGCGCGCTTGCCGAAGTCGCCGATGGTCCGCTCGATGTCGGCGAAGGAGAGGCGGTCGGCGTCGCGCACGACGGGCACCATGAGGCCCTTGTCGGTGCCGACGGCCACGCCGATGTCGAAGAAGTGGTTCTCGACGATCTCGTCGCCCTCGATGGTGGCGTTGACCTGGGGCACCTCGCGGAGGGCCTGGACGACGGCCTTCGTGAAGAAGGACATGAAGCCGAGCTTGACGCCGTGCTTCTTGAGGAACTCCTCGCCGTAGCGCTTCCGGAACTCCATGACCGGGGCCATGTTGACCTCGTTGAAGGTCGTGAGCATGGCGGTCTCGGACTTGGCGAGGACGAGGCGCTCGGCAATCTTGCGCCGGAGCGGGGACATCTTGCGCCGGGTGTGGCGGCCCTCGGTCGGGCGGTCGAGGGCCTGGGCGACGGCGGCGGCGGGCGCCGCGGGGGTGGGCGCGGGGGCGGGGGAGGCCTTGACGGGGGCGCCGCCCTCGAGCGCGGCGAGCATGTCGCCCTTGGTCACGCGGCCGGCCTTGCCGGTGCCGGCGACGGCGGCGGGGTCGAGCCCGGTCTCGGCGGCGATGCGGCGGACGGCGGGCGAGGTGTCGCCGACGGGCGGCTGCTTGCTCGCGGCCGGGGCGGCGGCGGGCTTGGCGACGGGGGCCGCGGCGGGGGCGGCGGGGGCGGGCGAGGGGGAGGCGCCGGCGGCGGCGGGCTCGAGTTGGCCGACGACCTGGCCGATGGCGACCTCGGTGCCGGCGGGGGTGCGGATGCGCAGGGTGCCGTCGGCCTCGGCGGTGCCCTCGGAGGTGATCTTGTCGGTCTCGAGGGAGAAGAGGGGCTGTCCCTTGCGGACGGTGTCGCCGTCCTTGGCGAGCCAGGCGGCGAGGAGGCCGCCGGTGATGGACTCACCCATGGGAGGGATCTTGACGTCGATGGCCATGAAAGTGACGGCCAATGTGGGCGGTGCCCACGTCGGTTTCAACGGAAAACCCGCCCTTTGGGGCCTTATCGGGGCCGCCGACGTCTCGTGGCTGCCCAACCGAGGGCAAGGACTCCCAGCGCGAGGCCGTAGGTCGAGGGCTCGGGAATCTGGGACATCGCGGCGGCGGCCAGGCTGAGGGCCTCGGGGGAGAGGTCCCAGCCGATGGCGTCGAAGACCATGAGGTCGTAGCCGGTGAAGGTCCGGAGCTCGCCGAAGCTGGCGGTGGGGTCCATCATGCCGAGGCCGGCGTTGTCGACGAAATGCGACCCTTGCCCGCCGTCGCCGTTGCTCACGCCGGTCGACATCAGGATGCCGAGGTTGCCGATGGCGAGGAAGCGGATCTGGTTGTCGATCGACACGTCGTGGACGCCGAGGGCGAGGCTGGCCTGCGAGTGGCGGAGGAAGTCGAGCGGCGTGCTGAGGGCCGAGGCGGTGGTCATGCCGCCGCCGTCGATCGCGTCGACGACGCTGATGAAGCCGAGGGCGTGGCCGATCTCGTGCGCCGCCACCCCGATGAAGTCCATCTGGTTGGCCGCGATGCCGTTGGCGCGGTCGTAGTCGAAGGCGAAGGCGCTGTTGAAGGCGATGAGGGCGTCGGCCTCCGGCCAGTCGCCCGGGAGCATGCCCAGGGCCCTGGCGTTGCCTCCGTTGACGGAAAATTGGGTGGAGGCGGAGAGGACGGGGGTCGCGGGGTTGGCCAGGTCGGTGGTGAGGTTGATGCGGCGGACGAAGCCGGGGCCGGCCGGCAGGCGGGCCAGCACGGCGGCATCGGTCAAGGAGGTGGCGTCGGCGACCATGGCGCCCCTGAGCTCGGTGTAGTCGCCGAAGTAGGACGCGGAATCCGCGAAGCCGATGATGTTCGCGTTGGCCGGGCCGAAGTCGTAGGTGGCGACGTTGATGCGGACCGTCACCGGGTCGATGAGCAGCGATTCCCAGAGGGAGGCCGCGGCTTGGAAGCCCGCCAGGGCCTGGGCGCTCAGGGCGGAGACGCCGTTTTCCGGGCCGACGTCGGTGAAGACGATCTCGAGCGCGCGCGACGAGGACCCCGCGAGGCAGGCGGCGGCGAGGAGGAGTCGGGGGGCGCGCACGGGGTGGAGGGTGTGGGCGGACGGGCCCGCGGGGAAACCCCGAATCAGGCCGAGAAGGCCTGCTCGATGAGGTCCGCCTGCTCGATGCGGTGGACGTTGAGGGAGCCGACGGCGGGCGAGGCGGCGGCGTCGCGCCCGGCGTAGGCGGGGCGGATGCCGAGGGCGGACTCGATGGCCTCGGCGACGAAGGACCAGGCGCCCATGTTGCGGGGCTCCTCCTGGCACCAGACGACCTTGGAGGGCTTGCCGAGGGACTCCCAGAGGGAGCGCAGGGCGGCGGCGTTGACGGGGTAGAGCTGCTCGGCGCGCACGAGGGCGGTCGAGGTGTCCTTGCGCTCGGCGCGGGCGGCGTCGAGGTCGTAGAAGACCTTGCCGGAGCAAAGCACGAGGCGGGTGGCCTTGGCGGGCGCGGCGGGGTCGGGGAGGAACTCGCGGAAGCCGCCGGAGGTGAACTCGTCGGCCTTGCTGACGCAGGCCTTGAGGCGGAGCAGGCTCTTCGGGGTCATGACGACGAGCGGCTTGCGGATCTCGGCCTTGACCTGGCGGCGGAGGAGGTGGAAGAGCTGGGCCGGGGTGGAGGGGTAGGCGACCTGGAGGTTGTTCTCGGCGCAGAGCTGGAGGAAGCGCTCGAGGCGGGCGGAGGAGTGCTCGGGGCCCTGGCCCTCGTAGCCGTGGGGGAGGAGGAGGGTGAGGTTGCTGAGCACGCGCCACTTGGACTCGGCCGAGGCGAGGAACTGGTCGATGGCGATCTGGGCGCCGTTGGCGAAGTCGCCGAACTGGGCTTCCCAGATGGTGAGGGCGTCGGGCCGGTCGAGGGAGTAGCCGTAGTCGAAGCCGAGGACGGCGTATTCGGAGAGGGGGGAGTTGACGACCTCGAACGAGCCCTTGCCGGCGTGGGCGAGGGGGGTGTGCTCGGCGCCGGTCTCGACGTCGTGGAGGACGGCGTGGCGGTGGGAGAAGGTCGCGCGCTCGGCGTCCTGGCCGGAGATGCGGACGGCGTGGCCCTCGCGGAGGAGGGTGGCGAAGGCGAGGCCCTCGCCGAGGGACCAGTCGAACTGGGCGCCGGCGCGGAAGGCCTCGGCCTTGGCGTCGAGCAGGCGCTGGATCTTGGGGTTGGGGTGGAAGCCGGCGGGCACGGCCCAGAGCCGCTCGGCGGCGGCGGCCAGCTCGGCGGCGGGCACGGCGGTCTTGGCGTCGAAGGCGTAGGGGGATTGGAAGGGGCGGACGGCGGGCTTCTGCCCGGCGCGCCGGGCCTGGTCCTCGGCGAGGGCGGCCTTGGCCTTGTCCTGGGCGACGCTGAGGGAGGCCTCGGAGCCGGCGCGGAGGTCGTGGAGGTCCTGCGGGGAGAGGGAGCCCTCGGCGGCGAGCCGCGCGCCGTAGATGTCGGACAGGGTGGGGTGGTTGCCGATGGCCTTGTAGAGGGTGGGCTGGGTGAAGAGGGGCTCGTCGGTCTCGTTGTGGCCGTGCTTGCGGAAGCAGACGATGTCGACGACGGCGTCGGCGCCGAAGCGGGCGCGGTACTCGAGGGCGATCTCGGTGGCGAGGACGACGGCCTCGGGGGCGTCGCCGTTGACGTGGAGGACGGGCGCCTCGACGGACTTGGCGAGGTCGGTGCAGTAGCGCGAGGTGCGGGACTCGTCGGGCTCGGTGGTGAAGCCGATCTGGTTGTTGACGACGAGGTGGAGGGTGCCGCCGACGCGGTAGCCCTTGAGGCCGGCGAGGTTGAGGGTCTCGGCCACGACGCCCTGGCCGACCATGGCGGCGTCGCCGTGGATGAGGACGGTGAGGGCGGAGCGGCGCGCGTCGGTGTCGCCGCGCTTGTCCATCCGGGCGCGGGCGCGGCCGAGGACGACGGGGTTGACGGCCTCGAGGTGGCTGGGGTTGTAGGCGAGGGAGATGCCGACCTTGGCGCCGGAGGCGGTGGCGCGCTGGCCCTCGTAGCCGAGGTGGTACTTCACGTCGCCGTCGCCCTTGGTCGTGTCGGGCAGGTGCTGCTCGGAGAATTCCTTGAAGAGGACCTCGGCGGGCTTGCCGCAGGTGTTGATGAGGACGTTGAGGCGGCCGCGGTGGGCCATGCCGAGGACGACCTCGGCGACGCCGAGGTCGGGCGAGCGCTCGATGACCTGCTCGAGCGCGGCCATCATGGACTCGCCGCCCTCGACGGAGAAGCGCTTGGCGCCGACGAAGGTGCGGTGGACGAAGCGCTCGAACTGCTCGGCGCGGACGATGGCGGTGAGGAAGCGCGACTTGGCGGCCTTGTCGTAGGCCGGGCGCAGGCCCGAGGCCTCGATGCGCTGGAGGAGCCAGCGGCGGCGCTCGCCGTCCTGGATGTGCATGACCTCGGCGCCGATGGCGGAGCAGTAGGTCTCGCGGAGGCGGGCGGCGACTTGCGGGGCGGTCATGCGCTGGCCCCCGAGGAAGTCGCCGGTGCCGAAGGCGCGGTCGGCGGGGAGCCTGTCGAGGCCGAGGGCGGCGTCGGTCAGCTCGGGGTGGGGCTTGGCGGGGAAGAGCGGGTTGGTGTTGGCCTGGAGGTGGCCGAGGGTCCGGAAGGCTTGGATGGCCGCGAGCACGGCGGATTGGCCCTCGGTCTCGCCGCCGCCGGGGGCGGGCGCGCCCTTGCGCGGGGCGGGTTGGGTGGAGCCGAGCTCGAAGCCCTCGAAGAAGGCGCGCCACTCGGCGTCGACGGAGCCGGGGTCCTTGCGCCAGAGCGCCTGCTGGTGCTCGACGAGGTCGGCGTTCCATTGATTTCCGATGCTGAGATGCCTCATGAGGTGCCGGTGAAGTGGGCGTGCGGCTAGGTTTGTCCAAATAGCCTTAAAAACAACCGAAAAGGCGGTTTTCAGACGGTGCAGGTGGCTGATTCCCGCGGGTTTTACCCCTTGCGGGGGTGGGACGGGGGTGGTTGAATGGCCGACTCCGAATGCCGAACCCTAGGCCGGCCACAAGGTCCTACTCCACCGATGCGCTGGAGCGTTGGTTCGCCGCCTTGCCGGAGGATTGGGAGAAGGGGTTTGGGAAGAAGGACCTGGCCGAGGGTCGGAAGCTGTACGCCGAGGGCTTGGTGCGGAGCATCGAGCTCCGGACGGACGCCGCGGAGGTGGTGGCGAAGACCGAGGAGATGTCGGTCCGGGTCGTCCTGGAGGTCGCCGACGGCGCCCTGCAGTGGCGGACCTCGCTTTCCGAGGAGCACAACGGGGCGCCCTTCGCCGTGGCGGCGGTTTACGAGGTGGAGGAGCTGCTGGCGGACGAGATCGATCCCCTGGGGGAGTCCGTCGCCCCCGAGGCCGCCCCCGAGCCCGAGCCGCAGCCGGCCCCGGCGGCGTCTCCCGACCCTCTCCGGCTGCAGGTGGCCTTCGAGCTGGATTCCGAGCGCCTCACGCTGACCGGCGCGTGGGTGGGGCAGGGGCGCAAGGACCAGCGCTGCTTCGGCCCGGGGGCGATTCCCGCCGAGGAGCTTTCCGACGAGCAGCGGCAGACGCTGTTTCGCTTCAACACCGTCGCGCACCGCGCGGGCTTCGTCTACAACAAGCAGGCGGGGAGCTGGGAGATCGACAACATCGGCCGCATCGAGCGCTTCGTGCGCGAGGAGCTGGCCGACTGGCGCCGCCGGTTCCGCGTGGTGGGCGACGACTGCCTGGCCATCTTCCGCAACGAGCAGCTGCAGGTCGCCGTCGACGCCGAGGCGGAGTCGACCGCGGCCACGACCGGGGCCTTTCGCCTGACCTGGCGGCTGAAGGCGGGCGGCCATCGCCTGGGCGCGGCCGAGCAGAAGCTGCTGCTGAAGGCGGGCGGCCGGCCGGTCATCCTCCCGGGCAAGGGGGTCGTGGCCTACAACGCGGCGGTGGCGGACTTCTCCGAGGACTGGCGCGGCAAGGACGGCGACATCCCGCGCTACCTGCTCCTCTCGCTCTTCGACCATGCCGCCGTCGGGGCCCTGCGGCTGAACGACGAGCTGCGGGCGTGGAAGGACGACCTCCTGCGCGAGCCACCCGAGCCCTCGGGCCTGCCCTCGTACCTGCGGCCCTACCAGGCCCGCGGCGTGGCCTGGCTGGCGCGGATGTGCGAGCTCGGGGCTCACCCGCTGCTGGCCGACGAGATGGGCCTCGGCAAGACGGTGCAGGTGCTGTCGCTGCTCGCCACCCGCCCCCGCGAGGAGCGCTCGCTCATCGTCTGCCCCGCCAGCGTCATCCCGGTCTGGGTGGCGGAGATCGCCCGGTTCCAGCCCGGACTGACCACGGCGGTGCTGACCGCGGAGCACGACTTCGAGCGCGATGCCGCGCCCCGGGTGTGGATCTCGAGCTATACCCAGCTGCGTCGCCACGCGGAGATGCTTGATCGGACGCGCTTCGGCTACGCGGTGCTGGACGAGGCCCAGGCGATCAAGAACCCCGACTCCAAGACGACCCAGGCCTGCCTGGCCCTGAAGGCCGAGCACCGGATCGCGATCACGGGCACGCCGCTGGAGAACCGCCCGACCGACCTCTGGACCATCTTCCGCTTCCTCATGCCCGGCCTGCTCGGCAAGCGGGCGGCGTTCGAGAAGACGGTGCTGCGCGACGCGACCGCGGCCCTGGGCAAGGTGCGGCGGCAGGTCTCGCCGTTCATCCTGCGCCGCCTCAAGCGCGACGTGGCCTCGGACATCCCGGCGAAGATGGAGGTGCTGCTTCCCTGCCCGCTGACCCTCGAGCAGCGGCGGCTCTACGCCGAGCTCACCCAGGGCAGCGGCCTGAGCGGCGACCTCGGCGGGCTGCTGCGGAAGGACGCCACCTCGGTGCTGACGCTGCTGATGCGCCTCCGGCAGGTGTGCTGCGATCCGGGCCTGTTGCCCGACAACGGCGCGTCGGACCCGGCGCACTCCGCCAAGGTCTCGATCCTTGTCTCGAAGCTGGCGGAGGCCGCGGCGAACGGCTCGAAGGCCGTGGTGTTCTCGCAGTTCGTCACCCTGCTGGACCGGGCGAGGGCCGCGCTGGCCCGCGAGCTGCCCGGGGTGCCGCTGTTCGAGCTGACGGGCGAGACCCGCGACCGCGCGGCGCCCGTCGACGCCTTCCGCGAGACCAAGGGCCCGGCGGTCTTCCTCGCCTCGCTCAAGGCCGGCGGGACGGGCATCACGCTCAACACCGCGGAGTACGTCTTCCTGCTCGACCCCTGGTGGAACCCGGCGGTGGAGGCCCAGGCGGTGGACCGGGTGCACCGCATCGGCCAGCGCAACAGCGTGCTCATCTACCGGATGATCGCGCCGGGCACGGTGGAGGAGCGGATCGAGGCGCTCAAGCGCGAGAAGCGCGAGCTGTTCGCCTCGGTGGTGGGCGACCTGCCCGACATGACGGACTGGACGCGGCACTTCGCCTCGCTCGACGCCCTGGTGCGCCTGTCCGACACGCCGGCCGAGGCCGCCGCGGCGGAGAACGGCGGGGCGGCGGAGTGAGCCGGCTCAGCGGGCGACGAGGTCGTAGTCCTTGGCCCCGGTGACGGTGACCTCGGCGAACTGGCCGACGGGGAGGGACTTGGGGACGGCGACGACGCCGTCGATCTCCATGGCGTCGCCCTCGCCGCGGGCCACGCCCGGGCTCTCGACCAGGACGCGGAGCCTGCGGCCGACGAGGGCCTTGAGGCGGTCGGCGGAGAGCTCGCGGAGGAGGGCCATGGCGCGCTCCCAGCGGTCCTGCTTGACCGCGTCGGGCACCTGATCGCCGAGCTTGGCGGCCTTGGTGCCCTCCTCGCGGGAGTAGCGGAAGACGCCGACGCGGTCGAAGCGGGCCTCGCGGAGGAAGCCGAGGAGCTCCTCGAAGTCGGCCTCGGTCTCGCCGGGGAACCCGACGATGAAGGTGGTGCGGATGGTCAGGCCGGGGATGCCGGCGCGCATGCGGCGGACGAGGTTGCGGATGTGGGCGCCGTCGGTCTCGCGCTGCATGGCGGCGAGCATGCGGTCGGAGATGTGCTGGAGGGGGATGTCGACGTACCGGGCGATGTGGCGGGAGCGGCCGATGGTCTCGATGAGCTCGTCGCTCCAGTGGGCGGGGTGGGTGTAGAGGAGGCGGATCCAGTGGTCGCCCTCGATGGCGTCGAGCTCGCGGAGGAGGGAGGCGAGGGACTCGCCCTTGGAGGAGTCGACGGGGCTGCGCGGGTTGGGGCGCTGCTCCGTCCAGCGATCCATGCCGAAGTAGGTGGTGTCCTGCGAGATGAGGTTGATCTCCCGGACGCCCTCGGCGACGAGCTGGCGCGCCTCGCGGACGACGGAGTCCACGGTGCGGCTGCGGTGGCGGCCGCGGATGCGGGGGATGATGCAGAAGGAGCAGGGGTGGTTGCAGCCCTCGGCGATCTTGACGTAGGCGGCGTGGCGCGGGGTGAGGCGGAAGCGCGGCGTGTCGTAGTCGGGGATGAAGGTGGTGGTCTTGGCGAGGAACTCGAGCTTGCCGGCCTCGCCCGCGAGGACCTTCTCGATGACGGGGACGATGCGGGTGACCTCGTCGAGGCCGATGAAGGCGTCGACCTTGGGGAGCTGGACGCGCCCCTTGGCGCCCTCGACGACGGGGAGGGCGCCCTGGTAGCGCTGGGCCATGCAGCCGGCGACGATGAGCTTCTGGCCCTTGCGGCGGGCCTTGGCCTTGCCGTCGCTCATCTCGTAGATGGCCTCGAGGGCCTCGTGCTTGGAGGCGTCGATGAAGGAGCAGGTGTTGACGATGACGACGTCGGCCTCGCGGGCGTCGCCGGTCATGACCATGCCGGCCTGCGCGAGGTGGCCGACCATGATCTCGGAGTCGATCAGGTTCTTCGCGCAGCCGAGCGAGACGAGGCCTACCTTGATGGGCATGGCGGGAGGCAACGGTCCGGCCCGGGGAAGGCAATCCCCGAGGCGGGCGGGGTCAGCGGGCGAGGATCTGCCGGAGGACGTAGGGCAGGATGCCGCCGTGGCGGTAGTACTCGGACTCGATGGCGGTGTCGATGCGTACGACGAGGGGGGCGCGGTCGACCCGGCCGTCGGCGCGGCGGATGACGAGGGAGACGGCCTGGCGGGGCTTCACGGGGGCGGAGACGCCCTCCAGGTCGAAGGTCTCGGTGCCGTCGAGGGCGTAGTCGGCGGCCTTCCTGCCCTCGGCGAACTCGAGGGGGAGGACGCCCATGCCGATGAGGTTGGAGCGGTGGATGCGCTCGAAGGACTGGGCGACGACGGCGCGGACGCCGAGGAGGGCGGTGCCCTTGGCGGCCCAGTCGCGCGAGGAGCCCATGCCGTAGTCGACGCCGCCGAAGACGATCAGGCCGGTGCCGCGGCGCCTGTACGCCTCGCAGGCGTCGAAGATGGTCTCGATGCGGCCCTCGGGCATGAGCTTGGTGAAGCCACCCTCCTTGCCGTCGGCCAGGGCGTTCTTGACCTGGGTGTTGGCGAAGGTGCCGCGGGTCATGATGCGGTCGTTGCCGCGGCGGGAGCCGTAGGAGTTGAAGTCGCGCTTGGCGACGCCGGCGGCGACGAGGAACTTCCCGGCGGGGGTGTCCTCCTTGAAGGAGCCGGCGGGGGAGATGTGGTCGGTGGTGACGGAGTCGCCGAGGATGGCGAGGGGGCGGAGGGCGGCGAGGCCGGGCGCCGCGGGGGGCGTCATGGAGAAGCCCTGGAAGAACGGGGGCTCCTGGATGTAGGTGGAGTCGGCGCGCCAGGAGAAGCGCGCGCCGGCGCCGCCCTGGACGGATTTCCACTCGGCGGTGGCGTTGGCGAGGGACTCGGGGGCGTATTTGGCCTTGAACATCGCGGGTCGGAGGCCGCGGAGCTCGGCGGCCTCGATTTCGGCGCGGGTGGGCCAGAGATCGCGGAGGAAGACGGGCTTGCCGTCGGCGCCGGCGCCGAGGGGCTCGGTGTCGAGGTCGATGTCGGCCCGGCCGGCGAGGGCGAAGGCGACGACGAGCGGGGGAGACATGAGGAAGTTGGCGCGGACGGCGCCGTGGACGCGGGCCTCGAAGTTGCGGTTGCCGGAGAGGACGGAGGCGGTGACGAGGTCGCCGTCCTTGATGGCCTTCTCGATGTCGGGGTCGAGCGGGCCGGAGTTGCCGATGCAGGTGGTGCAGCCGTAGCCGACGAGGTTGAAGCCCAGCTGGTCGAGGTAGGGGGTGAGGCCGGTCTCGGCGAGGTAGTCGGTGACGACGCGGGAGCCGGGGGCGAGGGAGCACTTGACGCTGGGGTTCACCTTGAGGCCGCGCTCGACGGCCTTCTTGGCGAGCAGGCCCGCGGCGAGCATGACCGAGGGGTTGGAGGTGTTGGTGCAGGAGGTGATGGCGGCGATGACGACGGCGCCGTGGCCGAGGGTGCGGCCGGTGGCGCCGACGGGGGCGGTGGCGCCGCGGGTGGCGGGGTCCTTGGCGAAGCCCTGCTTGTCCTTGGGGGCGGTGAAGAGGGTGTTGAAGGTCTCCTTTAGGCGGGGCAGGTCGATGCGGTCCTGGGGGCGCTTGGGGCCGGAGACGCAGGGCACGACGTCGCCGAGGTTCAGCTCGAGGACCTGGGTGTAGTCGATGTCGCCCGCCCGGGGGATGCCGAAGAGGCCCTGGGCTTGGTAGTAGTCGCGGACGAGGGCGATGTGGGACTCCTCGCGGCCGGTGGCGCGGAGGTAGGCGAGCGACTTCTCGTCGACGGGGAAGAAGCCCATGGTGGCGCCGTACTCGGGCGCCATGTTGGCGATGGTCGCGCGGTCGGCGAGGGAGAGGGCGGCGGTGCCGGGGCCGAAGAACTCGACGAACTTGCCGACGA
>Ga0315903_10001196_pt1 | contig 39152 bp, 53 predicted proteins | sample LakEriMetagenome_7_FD_203524 | JGI IMG/M metagenome (GOLD analysis project Ga0315903, IMG submission 203524) | Freshwater fungal communities from buoy surface, Lake Erie, Ohio, United States - Buoy 2 MA119 | ecosystem: Environmental > Aquatic > Freshwater > Lake | place: USA: Lake Erie, Ohio... | reverse complement strand
CTTGACCCCATTTAATCCCGTTCGTCTGAGCGGAATCAACCTGCAACACATGGGCGTTTGTTGCACCAACAGCCAAGCGGTTGATGCTGCTACCGTCCGTGCTAATAATGTCACCCTTAGTGGTCATCACCGAAGCAATTTGGTTCGCCTCATCAGCCTCAGTAGCAGTAAACACTGGGTAAATAACTGCAGCAGCATCGTGGGCTGCAGCAGTCGTATCGTCCACGCCACGGACCACAGTCAAAGCCAAAGTGGAAATGTTTGTGACCCGGACTTTTTCTTCTTTTGAGGTGCCGGGGTCAATGACAGCAAAGAACGGGAACGACGAAGGCCATCCCGTGACAGATGCGACGTTGACCGTTGTAGCAGACGAGTTGACGCTGCTACTCAGCGTTGTAGAAACAGGTGCGCCCTTGTATGCTCTGCGAACGGGAAGTGCCATTTGTGCTCCTAGTTTTCTACGCTTCTCATAATAACAACCGCTGTCCCTTCCCAATCCCACTTGTTGCCGTAGGCATCAACTGGTATCCAGCGTAGGTCCTCAACAATAACCGAATGAACCGAGTTGCCGATCTGCAAAACAATGATTCTGGGGTTAGCAAGCAGTTCGTCCAAAACATCGGTTTCTTCCTGGGTATCTAAATAGACCTCTTTGCCGTTCTTCAGTTTGATCTTGTTGTGCAGAAGCACCGGCACAGAGAACGTTTGGGACCGGAACGGTGCAGCGTAGGCTCGGGCCATCCAGCGGGTGACAATCGGGCCTTCTGTGACGGTTGTTCCCCGTGTCAAGGTCAGTTTGAACTTGGCTTCGATGGCCCTGTCATCGGAACCGGTAAAGGTTTGTTCAATCAAACCCGCCGTAGACATCGTTCCGAGGTTCTGGTAGTTACCTTCATCGTTAGCAAGATAGGGGGTGACGGAACCTTTGAGTGGTTCGGTGCGAACATCGACACGGGCGACGAATTTGCGATCAGGGATACCCCAACGGTAGGTGCCGAGTTCAAGGGTGCCAGAGGCAACGAGGCTAGATGTGTCTTCAACGATAACGCCGACACCGGAAACCATGAACACCGGTTTGTCATCAAATATGACAACATTTGTGACATCGGCGTTCGAGTCATACATCAAGTCCGTGGCGTATGCAGGAGTATTCGTTCCAGTGAAAGTTGAAAGGTCCAGCCGACCAAGACCGCCAGAAGTACCGTCATAATTTGTCCATGTGAAGTAAGAGAACCTGTCGTTCGAAGCGGATTTGAGAACTGAACTGTTCGTCGGGATAAGTGGTCCAGCAACAAGGTTTGAGTTGCTGTCTGTGGAACAGAATCGAACACCTTTATTGGTGCCGAGAATAATGAACCCGAGATATCCAGCAATCGATGCAGCAATTTCGCCAGTTGGGAGTTCAAGGGCCACAACACCTTTGTCCAAAGTGCCATCAGTCTTGATTGTTACCTTGTAAACCATTGACTTTTTGCTGGCGTACCCTGCCGCATACGCTGCGTTTTGGCCTGTTGCTACACCTACCCAACGCCATGCAGAGTCAATCGGTTCAATGATGTCTGCCGTGGAACCAGTATTGGAAATGTTTTTCAGTTTCTGGTCATGTGAGCCAAACATGAAACCTTTGGCGAAACCGAGCATGTAATAGTTGTCGGTCGTGTTAATGAACTTGGTGCTATCGATCACCGTTGTTGAGGTACCGGGGTCAAGTTTTCTTATCCCGTCGTTCTCGAAACCGAAATAGATTCGGTCGCCGTCAGTTGCCATAGCAACACATTTCTTGCCACCGCCCGGTTCACCCGTGCAATCAGTCCAAGTGGGGGTTGCCGCAAACGGGTCAGTAGAAAACTTCACCGCTTCATCTATGGCGACATAAACACGCCCGTCCTGCACAACCATGCGTTGCGTAGTAGCAGCAGAAGACAACGACACCTTCGTCGTGTTTAGCAGGCCAACCTGGCCCTTGGTCCAAATGTCGATACCTTTCGACTTGTAGAACCGGTAATCCTGCCCACCAGCAATATCCGCATACTGCTGACCTGCACCCAAATGCCACGAATCCTGACCACGCCTCCACAGGCCGCCAGGGTTGATAGCAGCCTCGCCCGGTGCAGTTGAAATGTCCTGCGAATCACGCACCCGAGGCTCATAGCCACGCTGAAACTCGCCAGATTTCTGGTCGATCATGTACGGGCGACCGTTAATAGCCACCGGATACACAGACGGAACAAGCGTCGTCTGCCCCGTACCAGTAAAGAACGCCGGAGTATTACGGTACGGCAGCGTGAACGCTGCTACAGCCACGGCTTACGCCCTCTGCAAAAACGTCGGATACAAACGGGCAAGACGTTGCGCCTCAGCCGTAATACGGTCCCTGCGCATACGCAACAGATTCGTAATCGAGTTCGCCACAGCACCAGACGGAACCTCATCCGAACGGCGGGTATCGCCTTGCGACTCAGTAAAGTTACGTTTCACCTCACGGGGAGCCATCAACCTGATCTGCGACCCAATAACCAGAATGTCCTCAGCGGATAACGGGAAACCGGAAATGTTCTGGAGGTCATCAGCCTCGGCGGCCACCCTGCCAAACGGGGCTTTATAGGTGATACGGATATCGCCGTTTGACACATCGGAATCGATCTGCAAACCGAACGTAGACCCGAAATCTTTGGTCGGCATGTTCCGCAACAGTTTGTACGACGACACCTGCTTGTAGTCATCGGCACGATACCGGTAACGGACATCAATCAAATCGATAATGTCCAAAGCACCGGGCAGGTTCATCTGACGGCTAGACGAATTGTACGTTAGGTCCAAATTCTTCACTTGGAACAAACCGTTCACCGGGCTCGACAAGTCCGCCAACTCGTCATTCACCGCTTCAAGAATCTGGTTACGGGGGAACCTGGGGTTGATAGTACACACCGAACCGCCCGTATGGGCCGCCGCAGTCGTACCATTAAAACCCCGCTCAATCGTCAAAGTTTTAGAAACTTCGATGACATCCCAAACGTAAACCTGCTCAGACCCAATCTCAATCACAGACCCCTGACGCACCGAACCAAGGTCGTAAGTCAGAACGCACGAAGTAGCCGTCGCCGTAATCGTGGCAGACAGTTTGTTGCGTTCCTCAACAACCCCAGACAACAACTGTCGCTGGGTGCGGGTAATGATCTGGGCAGTAGTAGACACTTACTTCTTCTTCTTAGCGGCTTTCTTGCCCATCTTCATAGGCTTGCCCGACTTCTTCGCTTCCATCTTCGCAGCCTTCATACCGGCCTTCGAATACGAGAATTCCTTTTTACCGACCATCGGCATGACAACCTCCTAGGGGGACAGTCAGATATTAGCACCGAACTTTTCGTCCAGCCGTTCTGCATATTCGGCGGCTATCTGCGGCACTAACTGCTGTATCAGCCCGTTCATTTCCCGTTGCGCTGAGTGCGGGTCGATGTGCTGGAGGTACAGGACTTTGGGGATGTGGGCTATTTGGGTTGCGAGGGCTGTGCGGACGATTAGTTCGTAGTCGTCGGCTACTCGCAGGTTCGGGTTGTGGCCTCCGACAGCGTGGTAGGTGCTGGTCCGCCATGCCCGTACATGGTTCGGGGCCGAGACGATGTGGCTGAGGGTTGTGCGGTTTATCGGCACCCGGCAGGCCCAGACTTGCAGCGTCTCGTCCCAGTAGTGGGAGCCGTAGCCGAGGCCCCAGCCGTCCGGGTAGCGCAGGCTGGAACCGTCTGGGTAGACCTCAGCGCAGTCCGAGTAGGCGAACCCGACAGACGGGTCTGTGAAGGCTGTAGCAAGTTCCTGTAGGCAGTCTGGGGTTAACTGGTCGTCGTGGTCTGCTTCGACAAGGATGTCCCCAAGGCCGAGACTGAACGCCATCTTCTTGACGTAGCCGATGTTGCCACCAGAGGGAACATGGGGCCGGAAGTATCGGATTCGGTACCGTTCGTCGGAGCACATTCCGTAGACCTGCCGGTGGACTGCATCGGTGGTGGAGTCGTCGTAGATGACCCATTCCCAGTCGGTATGGGTTTGCGCTTTGAGGGAGGCCCAGAGTCGGGCGAGGGTGTCAGGTTTCGTGTTGTATGTCGGCGTAATGACGCTGATTATTCCCGAAAGTCGTGTATCCACTGGTCTGCATTTTCTGCACCGAGTTGCGTAACCGCTTGGTCGTCTGTCCCTTCAGGGGACCAACCGGATGCTAGAAGGGCTGCATATTCTTCGTCGTTCATTTCCCGCACAATGTCGTCAATTTGTATGTTCGGTCGTGCCATTGGTTATGCCAGCCTATTCCCGTAAACGGTAATTGTGCCACCGGTAATGGTGCCTGAGTTGCAAGTCAGGGTGAAATCCGTGTAACTGGTTGTATTGGCCAATAAGCCCAAACAGGTCCCACCGTATGTGCCAGTACCACCAGAAACATTCGAAACCACATAGGTCCTTTTCGCCAGATACGGGGCCATTACATCAATGTTTGCATAATTGCCGTCAGCACTCATTTGGCCGCCATAAACAATGCTCGTTGCGTTACTACCAGAGTCGCCAGAGGCGGTAGTGGTTCCGTAAACAACGTAATTGAATGAGTAGTAATAACCAGTCGCCGCTGCACCTAACGTAAATTTCAATACGTTTGCTGTTGATGCGCTGCCGCCCTGATAAATGATTTTATACGAATCGTATGTTGCGGAGAACGCTGATGTCACTTGGACGCTCGAAACTGCCGTACCAACTGTTTGTGACTTGATAAAAACCAAACCGCCAACAGGCCCCAACCCAACCGTGTCATCTTGTTTTTGGCTGAGGTAGTCCCACGCAGACCCATCCCATACCCGCAGATAACCCGTGTCTGTTTCGTAAATAATTTGACCCGTGTATGGGGTACCGGGGCGGGTAGTGCTGGTGCAAACACCAGGTCGCAAGCCAGTACGGATGTTAGAGATACTCATGCTGTTACCGCAGTAGGCACATCAGGAAAGTTGGCTTCTTCAGATGGCACCCATGTTACGGGAAAATCACGAAGGGCTTGGCGATAGGCAGCCCACGCTTCTTTATCAGTTGGTGCGTCTGGCAAAACTGCCCAGTCTGATGCGGCAAGCAGGCGGTCACGTTGGAAACGCATACGAGCAATAAAGACGTTTGAGTTATCTGTCGGCTCAAGCCCAAGTTGGTTTAGGTTCATTTACGCCGCCTCATAAGCGAAGGTAATACCGATATTTCTGCTGTTTTGGATCACGCCAGAGTTTTCGTAGATGCCAACCCTCAATGCCGTGGTTGAGATAATCCAGACGTTCAAGTGGTAGCCAGTAGAAAGATACTCTCGGCCAAAGCCTATTGAGGTGCCACCGCTGTAATCACCAGCAGTAACTGGCAGGGTAAAATCAATGTACGAACCGGCTGCGGTACCAGCAGTAGTAATGACATATTCAATGCGTCCAACTACAAGTTTGCCAACTTGGTAATACCTCGCTCTTGTCAGCGAACCCGTTGTAATTGAACCAGAAGATGCGGTAGCGGTTGGGGTGTAAGCAGTCCACGCTGTAGTAATCCCCGAAAGGGCGGCCCACTTGACACCATTTGTGGCCGCCGAATCAGCAACAAGAACCTGATTGTTCGACCCGACAGCAAGACGAGCGAGAGTGTCATCTGCGGACGCAACCAGCAAATCGCCTTTAGCGTCAACAAGCGACGCTGTGAACTGTTGCACCCACGCCGAACCGTTCCAGACGAACGTTTTATCGGTGTCTGTCTCGTAGATGAACTGCCCCTCATACGGAGAAGCAGGTCGAGTCGAAGAAGTGCAAACACCAGGTTTGGCGATTGCAGACGGTGCAGAAAACGACGAGATAGGCATTAGAGGGCAACCGCCTTGATGATGTAGTTCATTACCATTGTTGGCTGCACGTTATTATGCGCTCCACCGCCTCCGGTGTTTTGGTTTGTTGCAGTCGTATTATTATTCGTTGCAGTAGTATTATTGATTGTCGGCGTGGCTGATTCTGTGATTGCTGCTGAACCATCACCATAAATTGCACTACCAGCAATAGATGAAACTGCCACACTACCGCTGCCTGCTGTGTAGTGACCACCCATCCTTGTGCCATTGGAAGAGTTTTCTTGGACGTAGTGACTGTGTGCAACTTGGGTATGATTATGTGCTACTTGCGTATGTGTATGCGCATCCTGAGTGTGCGTGTGTGAAGGCATCTCCGCTGACGACAAAGTATGCGTTTGGGCGCCGCCAACCTCGCCAGGTGCGTCTCCACCGCCAGTAATCGTGGTGCTGGTCAAACGACTAGCAGCGGAACCTCCCATGTTGTCCACGCCAGCAATAACACGACCACGAAGGTCCGGCAAAGCAAATGTCGTTGAACCATCACCAGAACCGTAGGTTGTGCCAATAGCAGCGAAAAGCGCCCCGTAGTCAGTACGAGAGACGTTCTGGCCAAAGCAAAGAAGCCAGCCAGCGGGAGCAGTAGAGCCAGCATAAGGGATAACCGAACCTGCTGGTATCGCTCCAACCGGAGCGCCAAGAGCAGACGACAGACCCATTAGACTTCTTTTTCCCACCCAACGGCGGTAAACGTTACCTTATCGGTTGTATCTGAGTAGCCGTAAAACTGATCGGTAGCATTCAGAACCAACGCCGTGTCCCAGATAAGGGTGTCATTGGCGGCAATCGGCAATGCCCAAAAAATGCGGTTATCGACCGTAGCGGTCGTGTTGATGGCAAAGTAGATGAGCCTGTCGGTGCCGTCTGTGTTGCAAAACACGACTTGCTTGACAACCCACGCACGGCCAGATGCAACGGCAGAACCCAACGTAGAGTTGGCAGTAGCGGTCAATTTGACTGGTCCAACCAGTCGTTTTTCTGTGCGGTCACCTACAGCCATTTATGCTCCGATATCAGTTGTGATGATTGCCGTGAATTTGCTGTCGTTCATCGGGTCGGTGGACACAGCAGAGTTTACCCATTGGCTACTGGCGGTACTGTAAACCAGCGCCTGCCCATTCGACGGGGTGCCGGTAATAGTTACGTCTGTCAAACCATCAAGAGTTTGTGAACCCTGAGGACCCTGCGGACCTTGAGCCCCCTGCGGGCCCGTAGCACCAGTTAGACCAACAGCGCCTTGCGGGCCCTGAAAACCAATAGGACCCTGAGCGCCCTGCGCACCTTGAGGACCAGTATCCCCCTGAGGCCCCTGAAATCCCTGCGGACCTTGAGCCCCCTGCGCACCAGTGTCACCCTGAGGTCCTTGAAAACCCTGCGGACCCTGAGCACCCTGTGCGCCCTGGGCACCCTGTGCGCCCTGCGGACCGGTATCGCCCTGCGGACCTTGCGTACCCTGAAACCCTTGAGGACCCTGCGCACCTTGGGCACCCTGGGGTCCCGTATCACCTTGCGGTCCTTGTGTACCCTGGGGACCCTGTGAACCCTGCGGACCCGTATCCCCCTGAGGACCTTGCGCTCCTTGAGCACCTGTTGCACCTTGAGGTCCCTGAGCGCCGGTCGGTCCCTGAGCACCTTGCGCACCTTGCGCACCAGTTGCTCCTTGAGGACCCGTATCTCCTTGTGGACCTTGGAAACCCTGAGGACCCTGTGACCCTTGCGCTCCGGTCGCTCCTTGCGCTCCCTGCGCACCCGTGGCCCCCTGAGCACCAGTAGCGCCTTGTGGGCCTTGCGTACCCTGTGGGCCTTGCGTACCCTGCGCACCTTGAGCGCCTTGCGCTCCGGTAGCACCAACAGGGCCAGCGTTACCTGTGCCGACAATACTGATCTTGTTGCCAACAGACAGCGCTGCCGATTCTGTTGCAGACGAAACAACGTAGGTATTGTTTGTCCGGTAGACGGTCAGGGTTTCTGTTTCGAGTGCAACCGTGACGGTAGTGGTAGCCATTGCTACCTCGTCACATCAGCAAGAACCGCAACAGTCCCCGAAAGAATTGTCGTAATCACACCGGATGCGTTTTCCTGAAGGTCCCAATACAGGTAACCTGGGTCCAGATCGGCTGTGTCTGCCGCCGCAAAAGTAACCTTCATTTGGCCGTTCGCCCCGTCAGTTACGGTGCAGGTTCCGGTGATTGCAACAGCGGCAATATCGGGCGTTGAGCGCATCTGACTGGAGTAGGTGCGGCCAGTAATGTTGATCGGTGTGGTGCCGTCAGACGTAATGGTAACCTCAACGACCTCTGTGTCGCCACGGGTAATCGTCAAATCCTGTTTAGCGGGTGCAGCCATCGGCGCTAGTCTACACTACTTCTTTCCACGGTTCCTGGCTCGGTTCCGTGACGGGGACTCCGACACGATACGACCGTCCTTCGTATGGCTCATGTCGTTGCCGCCCTTGCCCATGACACCACGGTCACGGCGGGTCTTAGCCAACTCTCGACGTTTCGCCATCTGGCCGGGGGATTTGTTGAAGGTTGTGTCGTAAGCCTTCTTTTTCTCCCGTGCATCCGGGTTATCCCGGTAATACTTGGCGGACTTTTTCGGGTTGGCCGCTTTACGGGGAGCCACTACCACTTCACCTTATTGGCCCAGTATGCGGCAGACATTTTGCCCTTGGCGATGTTCGCTGCGTGGCGAGCCTTGAACGACTCACGACGCTTACGGTAAGCAGCAGATTCACCAGCCTTCTTCGGGGAGCCAGATACGCCCTGTTGGCCGAAACGAATCAGTTTAATCTTGCTGCCTTCCTTGGCAAGGACAGCATGGGACTTTTTTGCATTCGGGGTGCGCTTGGGTTTGTTGTAACCGGAGAACCGTTCGCCACGATATTCGATGCTCATTGGTTTGCCGCCCAAGCGTTATCGACAAGGTTCGGATACTTGCGACCAGCCTTCGTTGCCCGAGCCTTCGCAGCCTTCTTCTGGCTGTCGGTCAACTTGGTTGATTTCTTGTTCGGGTTCTTCTTATCCCAAAACTGCTTTTTCACGATGGCTCCATTTCAACAGCACCAGAATCAGATAATACCTGATAGGCCCCCGGAGTGATAGAGGCAATTTGCCCTGGGGCCAGAATGTATGTGTCGTTGCCGATGGTTGCTTTGACGGTTCGTTTGGCTCGGACTTTGATTTGGACTGTGGGGGCTTCCCACTCTGGGTTGCTGAGCAGTTTCCCTGGGGGTACCGCTGCTACTAGTTTTTTGGCTGCTTCAGCCCAAGAGAATTTGTTTGTTCCGGCTGGGCGTTTCCGGGGGAGCCGCAGGTCGTATGCGTCTTGCATTGCTAGTTTCAATTTTTGCAGGTTAGGTTCGTCCCACTGGCCGACTGTTTGGGCTGGGGATTTGCCGCAGGGGACGGTCCATTGGGCAAGGTGCATAAAGTCTCGTTGACCGGTGGATTCGGAGACGATGGTGGGGATGCCCATAGCGATTGCCTGTAGCGGCATCAACCCGAATCCTTCGCCTCTGGCTGGGGCTACGAAACAGTCAGCCTGGTTGTACCAGTCTCGTTGTTCTTCGGCGTTCATCCACTTTCGGTACAGGGTGATCTTGGGGTGTTTGACGTTTTCTGTGTCGAAGGCGTGTGGGGCGGCTTTGATGTGTAATTCTGCGTCTGGCAGGTTGAGGGCGGTAAATGCCTGCACCACCAGGTCTAGGCCCTTACGGAGCCACAGGGAGCCTCCTGCGTGGAACCTGAACGGGCCGTCTGGGCGTTGTGGTGATTTGCGCCAGAACGTCAGGTCTACCCCGAGTGGCACCACGGTGGCATCGGAGTGGTAATTAGAAAACAGTTCTAGATTGTGTTCGCATGGGACAAGCAGTTGGTCAAACTGTCCGAACCAGGGTTTCATAAAGTTCGGCACAGTGTCGGTTTCCCACATCGTAAACAGCACCCGATGCTGACCTCGATACCAGCCTTTTACAGCGTTGGGTAACTGCATGTGGACGTTGACAGATGCACGTTCGTCAAACTTGACACCGGCAGGGGCGTGGTCAAGGAACCCTTGGAGCATTGACCCGTATCCGATTTTTGGTTCGTCAATGCCAGTCCAAGACTGAAAGTTCATGAAACCTCAACGGGTGGCGCAACTGGCGCACCCTCGATTTGCCATTTTTCGGTGGCGTGCTTTTCTAGAACGCTACAGCCGTCAATTTGGCGTGGCTGCAAACCCTGCTTACGCAAACGCTTGTATGCAGGCATGTCACGATTCCAGTTTCGTTCACGCTGGTTTATCTCAGATACACGTGAGCCACGGGTCGTCGTGGAGTTGGTGCCCATCCGAACACCAGCAACCTTGCAACCGAAGCAGCCATCAACATCAAGATTGGGGTGGACTTCCCTGTGTTTCATGATTTTCCAATTTCTCTTGCAGGCTGTCAATAATTGTTCTCAAGCGTTCAATTTCGTCTGCTGCTACGGTCCGAAAAGCGTCGTAGCGTGTGATACCGCAGTGGCATGTGACTGGTTTACGCATACGTTGCGGAAGCGTGACAATGCTTCGTGCATACCAAAGACGGTCAGAAAATTCAAGATGATCGTCGTACTGGTTGGTTTCCATTATTCAATGTAATCGCCGTAGCCAGCCGCAATAAGGTCTGCTTCTTCTTGGGCGGTCAACGGGTGGATGTGTCCGCCGTGGTAAATCTTTTCGATCTCGGTGTCGTCATCTGGTTGTGATTCGGTGAACGAACCGTTGGTCAGTTTATAGACGTTGCGGCCACGAGGCCAGCCACCAAGATAGGCGAAGATGCCTTCGCCTGAGCCGTCATCGAAACGGACGAACGGGTCGGTGGGCGGACGAAACGTAGCCATCGCTCAAGAATAACAAAGACCCCCCGGTTTCCCGAGGGGTCGATGCTATTCCTTGTCGGAAAGGTTACGAGTTCGAACCGAGGCTCGAAGCCGACTCGATGCGGCGCAGTGCTTCCTGACGGAACACCGAGTAGCCGACAAAGTGCTTCCAGCCAACCGGACGGAAGCGCTTGAGGATGTCGGTCACCGTGCCGTACACGATGCTCGGCTGTGCTCCGTACTCGCCACCGAGCGACACGCCCTTAGCAAGAGCCTGACGGCCCATGATGAGGGTGCCGTACACGTCGATGGTGCCGGACGAAGACGAGTTGTTCGACGCATCCACGAAAAGCGGTGCACGGGACGACTCGATGAATCGCACGTTGTCGATCATGCCAATTTCGCCGTTGTACAGGCCGTTCGGCTGTGCGTACTTGAACGAGTCACGCCAACCACCAGCGTCGGTGTTCGAACGGAAGTCGAACGACACGTCGGGGTGGATGAAGCCGACGTACGAACCACCAATGGTGGGCACGTTGGCCTTGCGCAACTGGGCGACGGCCTTGCGGACATCATTGATGTGAAGCACGTCATCGCTGTTAACCGTGGTACGGCTCGTCGGGTCAACTGCACCGCCGGTTGCGTAAAACACGTTGTCGCCAGCCTGGACCACATCACGGCAGATCGTGTCAATCGACAGACCAGCGTTGTAGCCGACAGCCTGAGCCGCAATCGGGTCAACCGGGATGAAGGACGATGCACGCAACTTGGCCGTGGTGACGGTTGCGTTGCCGTATTCCTTCAACGTCACGGTGACCTGGCTGTCGCTCATCGCAACCGGGGTCACGTCCTCTGCTTCACCGAGTTCGGTGGTAGCAGCGGCGAGGTCAGCGAAGACCGTGAACTTGATGGATGCGCCAGGGTTGGTGGCGTTGGTTGCCTGAACGTCTGCGAACTGGTCGTAGTACATTTCGGGGCGGAGGGCGAAGTACGCCAACTTCTCAAATGCCACCTGGTCGGTGGTGAGGTTAGCGGTGCCCGTTTCTGCTGCATAGTAGTCAGCCATTTGGGTTGTTCTCCTTTAGAACTTTAGAGTTGGATTCCTTGTGCTTGTGCCTCAGCAAACACGGCGAGAAGTTCTTCTTCGGAGTTGGCGTCTTGCAGTCTCTTAATCCAGGAGGGCGGGGCTGGTGCGGTTTCGGCTCCGGTTGCTGCCTTGTTCGACTGCTTCCAGGCTTCCTTGTCCGTGGTGTCCACGTTCTGCTGGGGTGTAATCAACTGTGCCTCTTCAGCGGCCAGCCTGATTGCTTCTGGGGAAAGGTCTCCGTCGTAGCCTTTGACGAAATATTTGAACTTCGCTTCAGTCGGGTCGATACCGGCTTTCATGAAGTTGAATTCTCGTCTGGCTGTTTCGGCTTCCGCTAACTGCTTGCGCAGGTCTCGGGTTTCCTTTTCCAGTTGCTTCATCCGTGCCCGTACGGGGTTGGATTCCTGCTGTTCGTCTGTCTCCTCGAAGTCATCTTCGTAGTTCGACATATGGCACTCTCCGTTTCTGCCCACACCTACCCGGAGGAGTTAGGTGGCTGCGTTATGTTGGTTACACCCCGGTATTTACTCCACAGGTACGGGGGCTATCTGTGGGTTCTGGCACTCGGCCTCGTGCATAGAGTAGCACAAAGGTTTAGTTTGTCAACTATCCTTCGCAGCAGTGTGCTTTATGTCCGCAGTGCGGGCAACGCCAGCGTGTTGCGATGGGGTCGTATTGCTGTTCGCAGTTTTCGCAGGTCATTGGGTTGCGGTGCCGAGACCAGCAACGCCTCGTTGACCGGCTGCGAACGTGCCGCCTGTTTCGAATTCTGCTTGTCGGCGTCGTCGGCGGGTTGCGATGCGTTGGGCTGCTGCGGCTGAGGTGCCGAATGTTCCAGAAATTTGTTCCTCTTGGCTGATGGCCTGCTCGCCTGCCATCTGTGCTTGGAACAAGCCTTGCTGTTCTGCGATGGTTGCAAACCCTTGACGGGCTGCGCCCATTGTCACGCCCTCAGCAGCGAGGGTTTCTGCCTGTGCCGCCGATAGGCCGATGCCTGCCTGCTGTTGGGCTTGGCCTGCGATTTGGGCTGCGCCAATCTGTCGGGCCATCAACGTCGAATCAGCCTTACGTCCAAGGGCATCGGTGGCACGGGTCGGGTCAAGGTAGAAAGCAGCGAGGTCGGCTTCGCCAATACCGTAGAGTCGGCGTAGTTCTTCCTTGGTTCCAGGGTCGGCGGCTTGGGCTGCACGGTACCCGCCGACGATACGGTTCTGTAGTTCGACGGGTGACACGTCGGAGCCGATGAACTTGGCGAGGTCTGTCGGCTGGTCGTAGAAACCCATAGGGAGACCGGTGTTGCGGAGTGTCTGCGTCAACTCTTTCTCGGCTGCGATGTACTCGGAAGGCTTTAGTGGGTCAAGGCCGTTGGCGACACGGGTAGCGTTACCGGCAAACCTGTCATCGAACGCTTTCTTGACAGCGGGTTGGGATTCGATGGCGTTGTAAATGGCGTCTTCGTTGGAGACATCTATCTGAGACACAGGCACAAGGCTTCTGTTGAACGTTTCGAAAAGGAAGCCGAGACCATACTTGTCTAGCGCACTTCTGAGGTCTGCTTCGGTAGCCATCAACGAACCTTCCCGAACACTCGGTCAATCGTGTCAATCATCGACTGATACCTGTTTTGGGCATCAGCAGTTTTCTTCCATTCCGGCAACGTACGCAGATAGTTACCCCATTCCGTTGCGTTCATCAAACGGTTCTCTTTATTATCAGGGTCCTTATAGGTAAGGAGAGCCTTATATTTGTCTTGGGTAAAATCGACCTGCGAGGAATCCACCCCGAGAACCTGTGAGGCAATCGACTTGTAAGCCTGGACACCTGTCTCCAAATCGCCTGCATCCAACTGTGCAGCAACAGACGGGTAGAGGGCTTTGGCTTGGTTGCGGAAAGAGTCAGTGACCTGCTGGTCGCTCATTGTTCCCTTCAACACAGACTGGACATACCCTTCAACCTGGTTGTCGGTGAGGTTCAACCCGTAGCGTTTTGCACGGTCACGGATAGCAGCAGCATCGGCACCAGCCTGCAACCCTGTCGCAGCAGCCTCCGGTTTGGCAGGTGTACCAGCCTGGGCGGGGGCACCAGCCACAATCGACTTGCCGATAGCGTCAGCAATCTTTGCGCTATCCCACTTGCCTTTCAGCGAGTCGGCAGCAATCTGCTTAATTGACTGGTCAGTTAGTTCGTAGCCTTCGTTCTTAGCGTTCGAGCGAACCAAATCTTCACGGGCAGCAACCGTGTCAAGATACGCCTGGTCCTTGACGGCGGTCCGAGTGACATACTCATACTCGCCCGCTCCCAGTCCCCGATACCAGTCGGTCGCCTGAATATCTTTCGTGATGTCCGCAGCCGGACTTTCCTGCACATACCCCTGACGGATGATGGCAGCGACAGCAGGGTTGGTGCGGTAAATCTCCAACAGACCCGGATACTGTTTCTCAACAAACGCTTCCCATTCGCTTGACTTGACGAACTGGCGGCGACCCTTACGGGTCTCAAGGTTGGGCTTCTTTGGCGCAGGCGGGTTCTTCTTGCTTACAGCCATCACTTACCTGCCTTCAACATGGCGTCAATCGACCCAAAAATGCTACCCAGTTTACGGGTATCAACCTGCTCACCAAAATCTTTTTCAATACTAGAAGTCACAAACTGTTGCACACCAGGGGCTTCTTGTACGGCACCACCAGCAGCATAGGCTTTCTGTGCCGACAGTTCTTCCTGCTGGAACGCACGGGCGATACGTGCAGCCTGGTCGTCGGACAAGGTACGACCCAACAACTGTTGAGCGACAGAATCCACAATCGCCTTCACGTCATCCTCGTTTGTCAAACGGTATCTGGTGACTGTGCCACCACCCAGTTTGACTCGGCGTTGAGCAATCAACTGTACCGCCTCAGCATCCGATACGCCTTCACGGTTGGCGACACCCAACACTTCACGGTATGCGCTGAGGGTCGAGTTGTCTGCGACCCCCATTGTGAATTCGTTTCCGAGCAGACCGGCCTGGTTCATTTTCATCTGCCAGTTAGCGATATAGCCTCGGCTCATTGACCCTAGTTTGTCGATGTCTTCTGAGAAGTAGCGTGGTTCAATCTTCGGGATGTTTGGTACGAAAGGAACGCCCATACCTGACGCAATGCGGGCCTGCTGGCTGGGAGCCATGTAGCCCTCGTAGGTGCGGGTCCCGGTAGCGACCTCGGTGACACGTTGCCCTTCGACCCCGATTGCCTGCTCATACTTTTTGCCTTCGCTGACAACCCCCATTGGGGTGAAGGTTGCGCCACCTAGACCGCCAGTGGCGGGCTGCTGGGGTGGCGGTGTCGTTGTTGTGGTGGGTCCTGTTTCTGACATTACGGGGCCACCTCCACGGGCACCTTCAAATCCTTAGTGTCAAACTCTTTGACGAGGACATTATTCCACAACGAACCAAAGTCAGGGTTACGTTCAGCCATAGCGTTACCGGTGTCGAACAGGTATTGACGCAGACTGTACGACGCCTTCAAGGTTGTCCAGTTCCCCATGTTGATTTCCCCTGGGGCGAAGTCAATCATCTTTTGGATGGAGTCGGTACGAAGGTCCATGTATTCCTTGAGTGCTGGGCCTGCTGGCAAAGCCATCACCTGCGGGTCTTCAATCATCTTTTCGATGTCACGGATTTGGTTGAAGTTCTTTGTTTGTGCAGGGCCGACAGGTGTCAAACGGTTCCAGTTAGGGAATCGTTGCAACACTTCATATTCGACCTGTGCTCTGAACTGTGAAGCCTGATTCGTATTAGACCATTCTTCTGGAATACTGGCTACCTGGTTGTCGTACCACAGGTCAGCCAAAAGGTTCTCGGCTTCCTGCACGGACGTAACAGGGTCCTTAGGTGTGCGCTGGCCGATAAGGGACTGCTGGATGAAGATACGGTTGTTGTACTCGCCGTCCTGCGGACCGAGATAGCCACCAGCAAACGGGTACTTTTCCAACAGGCCCTCGTTCTCGAACACCCAGTTCTGGTATTCCTTTGTCGGTTGCAAACCGGGGATGTTGCTCTTGGAGCCTGAACCGAAGAACGACCAAAGTCCGAGACCGTAACGGTCAAGGAGAATGTTGACAGCCTGGGTCAATGTGCCGCCTTTAGCGAACACTTCGTTTTCTGTTTTGCGGATGTCGTCTAGGAGGACACCTTGCAAGATTTTACCCTTGTCTGTCTGAGCGTAATACTGGGTGAGGGAGGCTGCTGGAAGGAACGCTCTCGCCCACGAACGGACAATGGAGAAGTTGTTTGACAGGTTTTCTGCGTCTTCAAGAAGACGCTTCCGGCCTTCTTCCCCAGGCGGGTACTTGTCGATGTCTGCTGACAGTTGCCGCATAATGGGAATGAGCGAAGCCTTCTTGGTTTTTTCTGCGATGGGTCCTGCGGCTTTTTCCAGCAGGTTCCAGAAAGTGTCGCCTTGGGGTAGTACTTGGCGTCCTGCACCGGCACCGCCCTGAGCAAAGAGTTGGATGAACTGCGGGATGAAATAGTCTCGGGGGTCAAGACTGCTATCGCCGGTAGCGAACGGGAACAATGTTGTTTTGAGGTTCGCCCACGTTTTTGATTGCGGCTTCCACGACGAGGCAGCAATCGTGATGACCGGCGAGAACCCTGGTGCGACAGAACCAACCAGCGAAAGGTTGCGGGTTGGGATAGTCAACTGTGCATCTCCGCCCATCAACTTGTACACCCAGTTCGAGAACGGGACCGTAATGACCTGCTTGTTAGTTGTCGGGTCATTATGCAGAACATAGTTGTCTTCCTGCGAGAACGGTTCACGGAACTCTTTCAGTTCACGAGTCAACACGTCAACAGCATGAAGGTTACGTGGCGACTTCATCAACTTCAGCCACGTCTGCCACTGCTCACGATAGGCATCGAAGAACATGAACAGGATTTGGTGGCGTGAACCAAAGTACGACCGGTTGTTTTGTGCGTTGAACAGCAAGCCGTCTGTGACTTCACGAGCGTAGTCTGATGCAACTGCTTCGGCCTCGTCACGGGTCAGGGTGCCTTTTGCTTGGCGGGCACGGTCAATGGAATCGTTTACCGAGTCGTTGATGTAGTCAGGGATTTTGCCTTTGGTGTCGTCCACGAGTTTGACAAGTTCGTCTGCGTCCATGACTGGTGCCAGTTCACGGATACGCTGCCAGAACGCCTGTTGCCACAGCGGGTTGCGGGCAAGAGCCGCAGACGTTTTTGTGTATGCCCCGAACGATGAGTACATCCAGTTGGCGTTACGTGTTGCTTTGGCGTTTGTGCGAACATCGGGGTAGTACGGCACCTGGTCTGGAGCGTCAGCCCAATCCAGCAACTTTTCTCGAACCAAACCTTTCAGTTCGTTTGTTGCTTCGTACACTCGGTCGGCTTTCTGCAACATCACAGATACACCGTCAAGTGTTCCTTCAGCGAGAACATCCAGAATGTCTGGTTGCAGCCCGGTGCGTTGGGTAATGTCCAAACGGATTTCGTTTACACGGGACCGTGCAGCCTCAATGGTGTTCCAATCCCAGTTCGGTTTGACACGGAAAACGTTCTTTGTGTATTCGTCGTAGACGCTGCGCAGTGGGCCGTCGAACAAATCTTGTGCAACCTTTTCGAGTGCTGCGGGGTCGCCTGTCTTCAAGGCTTTGGCGATGGCACGATAATCTTCGTTTACGGTCATTTCAGCAATGTCACGAGCCTGAGCCGTAACCCACCTACTACGCATACCCTTTTCTTTTTTGCTGATATTGGCAGGGTCACCAACACGACGGGTGACAACCTGCTGCACCTGCGACCGTTCCATATAGTTCTTCAATGTGCCAGGGTCATAGGTGTTTTCGACGTAACCCTTGACGTTGTTAGACAATGCTCGTTGTGCGGACGGAAGGCTGTCGTTGATAACGGTGTTCAGTTCGTCAATCTGCGCTTGAAGTTCATCAGCCGTACCGTATTTCTTTTCGAATCGTTTGATGCGGGCTGCTGTTTTGCCTGTCGTGTCTGAGGCTAGGGCAGCGTATTCGAACTGGAGGTCAACAAGTTTTGCTCGCAAAGTAGCGGCCTTCTTGCTGTCCATGATGATGTTGCCAAACGTGTCATAGTTCAAATGGCCACTGTAAATCTGTGCAACATACTGGCCGAGGTTGTCGAACTGGCCGGAGAAAGCGATGCGCAGCATTTCTTCTGGGACAACTCGCATGATGTAGCGGATAGGTAGTGGTGCTCCGAGGGCTGCTGGTTTTGCCAGGTCACGGATAACTGTTTCGATTCCACGAGCCAATGCACGTTCAGCCTTGATTGCTTTGGCAACTGATGGGTTGCCTGCCGTAATTTTGCGGATTGCACGGACAAGTGGGTTGAGGTCTCGAATCAACTCGTCCAACACGGCAGGGTCAGTCATGTATCCGCCACCAGAAAGCAACTGGGTGATACGCAACGGGCCGTCACCTTCATCGAACCATTCGATAGGGATATCGTCTGCAAGGTCTTCAAGCGTCCAACGGGTAACTTCGCTACCCTTGCCACGGTAAGAGGTGAACCGTTTGATTTCTTCTTTAGTCCACCCGGCCTTCTGCATACGGCCAGTCAACGCTTTCTCGTTTGCAGCCTCGAAGAAATTGTCCCAATCCTTAGACGAATTGGTTTCCAAAGCATCAAACAGTTTCTTGAGAACGGCGTCACGTTCAGCACCACGCACACCGGACACCTGGAGCACACGGTCTGCTCGCTGCAAAGCGACAGCCGGGTCGTCGAACGGGATGTAGGTGGAGTCGGGCATCATTGCCGTCTGGCGGGAGTATCGGTCAATGTTTTGTTTGACCATGTAACCGGTGTCGGATGCCCAGTTACGCCACCCAGAGTTCGGGAGGTTACGCATGTTTTTGGCTGGGTCACCAGAGAAAACGGCATCCTGAAGAACTTTAAACACTTGGTCTGGTGTGGTCGCTTTAGCAAGGTCGATTGCTGCGAGCGGCGACTTGCCTTTAAGGAAGTTGCGCCAAATGTTGACGGGGTTTGATTCGTCTGCGAGGGCTTGGAGTGTTTTGCGTCCGGCATTGGTGTGGCGCATCATGTTGAGGTTGTTGGGTTCGAAGGTTCGTGGTGCTTCGTCCATCAGCCCGAACGCTTGCCTGTAACCGTTTTCGGTTTCACGCAACGTCTGGATTTCTTCTGCCCGGATACGGTATTTGTCGGCTGTGTCTAGTGCATTGACAGCCTGGTTGACCGGAAACTTTTCGCCAGAAAGAATGTCTGTGTAGTCCATTTTGCTAGGTTTCCAGACGACTGTTGCTGTATGTTCGCCAGCACCGCCAATGCGTAGGCCACCCGCATACGACATGCCATCGAAACCAGCATTAACCAATGCTTTTTGCACAGCAGAAGTTTCGATAGACATAGGCGAACCATAGAAATCTGTCGTGTACATTCGCTGACCAAGGAACGACCTTGTTGCGATATCGTTTATATCGGTTTCGAGAAGCGCTTTAACATATTTGTTATCGGTCAATGGGGCAACCATGTTAGCCAACATCTCGCCCATAACGGCTTGTCCAACATAACCTTTTGTTTCCAAATCGCTGGCAAGAAGATCAAGCAAAATTGACTGAGCGTTCGCTTCTCCAGAACCCACGTCAGTGAGGAACATATGGACATCGACTAATGGTTTGGTGTAGTCGTCTACCGCACTAGACAGTTGACGGCCTGTTCTTGGCACGTTGAGAGAACGGACGACATTGAAATTATCCGCAAAGGACCTATCAGGTGATAGGCGTCCAAGGTCACGACGGCGCTCAAGAGACTGAAAAAAATGTTCGGTGAGTTTTGGTAGCAGTTCTCTTATGGTGGAGTCAGTGAAGTTGTAACGGACTTTTAGCCATTCAGCGAATTGTGGAAACCTTTCAACGACTCGTTGTTTCGCACGGGCAACCTCATCAAACAACATGGGGATATCTGAAGGAGAAACTTGACCGGCTGTATATCTATTAATCCAATCAGTGAATTGTTCAATAGTGTTTGTCGGCCCATCAAAAAATTCTGGTGTAAAACCAAACATGTCTTGATACAAGATTGTTTGGTCAACGTTTGGGATAGAGCCGATTACACCACCGGAAATTTCTCGTTGCCGTTTGAATTCTGTTTCAAGTACATCGAAGGCGGGATTGCCGGGTCCTAGAATTTGTTCGCCGTCGATAACGTTTAGTTTTGATTTGTCGAATTTCCAAACACCAGCAGCCCCCCGGTTAATGCCAGTGTTGCCATAAAAAGCACCTTCGGGAAGAATTTCTTGAATTGACGCCTGGATATTCGGGTCTATGTCATCCCAACTAAGGGCATCTGGGACGTTATAACCTTTTGTACTTGCGACAATTGCCTGGTCGGTGACGTAAAGACCTTCGCCAAAAAGGTTTGCGGTATTAGGCAAAAATGCTGGGTCGTCAACGTCAACAAACGTTGAGACTTCCTTGCCGTCAAAGAAACTCTTGTCGCCCGAATACACAACATTCTCGTGACGGGTAAAGACGCCCTTGGCGATAGCGTTCTGGCGTTCTGTGTCAGTCAACAGTTCGGCAACCTTGACATCCATAGCGTTTTCGGTGGCGATACGCATGGCTTCTTCAAACTTGCCTGCTTTGCGGGCAGCAACATAATCGGTAGCAACCTTGGCAGTAACACCAAAACGCTTAGCAAGAGCAACCTCAGGTGCAAAGTAAGCAGATGGGTCTACACCGATGCGGACACCAAGGTCATAGAGGTCGGAAGCAAACTGGTAGACTTCAGAGTCACGGCTCGTCAACTTGGCGTCTACAAGGAATTCTCCAGCCAACATGCCCTGGTTGAACGTCTGCTCATAGAACAAACGTTGCTGCGGGTCGTAGATGGTGCGAGGGTCAATACCGGCTGCTTCACCAACCGTGCCAATGTATTCACGCCAGTTTTCTTGGGCACGTTCACCAGTCTTACCCTGAACAAAGAACCCGCCTCCGACATCAAGGTTGCCGTTAGCAATATCGTTCGTGACCTGAACAAGCGTGGTGGACTGGTATGCGCCTTCGATATTGGACCAAATTTTGCGTGGGTCCAAAGCCATCTGGAAACGTTCCCAAGCATTACCATCCGATAGGCCCGCTGCCCAAGCGTCACGCAGAGTGGCAGAAGTCAGGTTGTAAGTAAATTCGCCAGCAGACAACAACGGAAGGCTGGCAGTCTTAGTAAAACCTCGAACACCCTTAGCAACAAATTCAAGTTGGTCTGGTGCCATCAAACTAATAGCCGCACCCGCATAATGGAAGGGGATACCGACAGCAGAAAAAACTGTTGCTACACCCTCACCGACGCTACGAGGAGTTTGGAAAGATGACGGTCCTTGTAGACCACGAAACTCCAACGCTTTATCCGCAGTAGAAGTAATGTCCACAACGGGTACACGTTCTTCGAGAGCCTTACGGCGTTCTTCTTGAGCCTTAATTTCTTCGGCTGTACGCTTACGCAAACCAGTTGGCTGCTGGCCGACAGCAGTAATAGCAGCAGTAGGAGCACCAGCAACAGTCAACGTAACCGGTTTGCCGGTACGAGGGTCAGTAACCGTAACAACCTGGCCAGGTTTAGCGTTAACAAACTCAGACCAGTTCGACGCCTGCTCTTTATTCTTGTCAATAGCCTGCTGAGGAACAACACCCTGCTTCAACAACTGCGTCTGCAAATTCGTGTACAGGTCATCAACACCAGAAATGCCTGCAACAGCAGCAGACGCAATCAACTCCGGGCTAGCAAACCTGCCGAGCGTGTACGCTTTACCGAACTGTGCAGCCAACTCTGGTGTAATCGTCGCCGCAATATCCCGCTTGCGGGAATCTTTCAACACCTGCCTGTTTTCTGCGCCTTCAAGTTGCTTGAGGTCGAAGAATGTTCTGGTCATTGGCCTTCCAGCATGATAAGAAGTTGAATAAGGTTAGGGTTCGGGTATTGTGCTGCGGCCATACGGACACGCTGAATAAGGTCATCACGAGAACCGACACCAACCTGGCCTGGTGCCGCCAACACTTCGGGGCCTGGGCCTTCACCAAAGTTCATACCGGCAGTAATCGGTTCGCTCGGTCGCTCGGTCATCCGGTCCAACCCGCCCATCGAACCGGGTGCAGGGACCTGCTCGGCGGGTGAACCACCCATCGGAACCGCTGCCTGTGACCGCATCTGCTCAGTAGCAGAACCATACGTCTGGCCTGTAGCAGCCATCTTCCGCATCTTGTTAGCAGGGTTATTCAAATCTGTCCTATTGCCGTATGCCTGTGCCATTTATGCCATCGCCCCCATCGGTGCTGCACCGCCACCCAACTGACCCAACAAAGATTCGAGCGACGGTTGACCGCCACCCATCGCCGGTTGTTCTGCACCCATTCCTGGCATAGCCAAACCAGGCATTGTTTCTGGTGCCCCCTGCGGTGCGGGTGTTGCCTGTCGTTCCTGTGCACGTTTCTGTGCAGCCTGAATAGCCTCCGGCAACGACATCTTGTTCGACGCAACCTGCGTAGCGATGAAAGCCAAGTCGTCGGGCTGATACGGCCCGTTCGGGTCTGCTGCCTGTGCCTGAATGGACTGCAACAACGCAGCCTCAATACCTTCAGCGACAAGCCTGTCTCGTTCCAACTCTGGGTCCTGAATCAACGGGTGTGCTTCACGGGCAGATTCCTTAGAAACCAGGCCGACACCAAGCAACTGGCCGACCGTCACCGTCAAAGAGTTGACATCCGAACCAGACGCCGAGTATGCGACATAGTGGAAATCGGTTTCCCACAGTTTGTTCGGGGTGTAATCCTTGACTCCACCGCCCATGCCTGGGATAAAGAACGATTTGGGTGCGCTACCCCAATACGTTTTTTCTAGTTGGATAGCAATTTTGTCTTCTTCAACAAGCGAAGAAGCCATGACATCTTGAATTTCTTGGACACGGAAATCGACTGTTGCTGCAAGAATTGACTCGCCTCGTCGCCCTGTACGAATGTTCGTGCCGGATTCGCCGCCGAATTCAGCAGGGATTGCACCTTCAAGTCGTTCCTGCCGTTCCAATCTATCCAATGCGACATCAGTTTTGTAGCCTGGGTTGTACTGAAGTTGTTGAATGTCGCCGCCTTTGACGACACCCAACTGGCCTGTTTTGCCATCAGCAATCTGAATGACTTCAGGGTTTTCTCCGGGTCGGGCAATGAGATATTCATCAGGGAAAATTCCTCGCTCAATCGCAATCTCAGTCAAAGCCTGCAAACGTGCACGGGTGTAGTACATGCCGAGCAAACCATCGAACTGTCCACGAGGACGGTCCAACGTGATGCGGCGGGGAACAACTACGAGGGGCATACCTGTACGGTTAGGCATCCGTGACAGTTCAATAACGTGCGCACCTTGATACATCTGGCCGGTGACAGGGTTCCGTTCATTGTTTGTGCCCATTACAGCGAGGACGATTTCGTTGTCGCAGACGTATTCGAGGATGACAAACATGGAATCCCACGAGGGTTCGCCAACCTTCAAACGGCCATCAACTTTGTCACCGTAGTTTTGCATCAACCAGCGATACGTCCGGTTGTAGGTGAAGATGCAGTTAGCGGGGACAGGGTTCGTCGGGTCGTCCAATGGGGCAGCGAACGTGTCCAGCGGGTTGCGGAGATGCCATTCGGGGGTGCGGGTATCGAAGTTTGGTTTGATGAATACGGGTGCTTCGCTGTAGGCGAGGATGTGGCGGGCACGGTGCCGCATCTTTTGGTTCATCCGGTTTTGGTCCCAGATGGAAAGCATTGCCCGTTTGCGGTCACGGGCCATTTTCATGCTTCGGTCGTTACCTTCACGCAAAGCAGGGAAGTATGGTGATGGCATTGTGGATGCTGCCCGCATCGACATCTGGTCTAAACCTTGTACAAGTAGGTTGGCGACAGATGATTTGGTGTTGCGGTCCAGTTCGTTTAGCGGTACGATGATGTCGCCGTTGGCGAGGCTGCGTACTTCACGCATCTGGGCGAGGATAGGCCCCTTGGCTTCGTAGCGTTCTTTATATAGCGCAACGATTTCCTCAACTGTTTTCATTTACCGACCTCTGCTACGCCAGACACGGTGTAACGATAACATAATCAGTTCAACAGCCAGGATGGGCGCCACAGTTTCGGTGGTTTTTTGACGGTCCGCAGGTTCGGCAGGTTGAGGACAGCCATCCAGAGCGCCATCACGATGTCGGTGCCGTTCTTTTTCTCACGATGCCATGCGCAAAGTTCTTCGACAGCGGCCAACGTCTTCCAGTTTCCTCGCATTGTTGGGAACCTGAGTGCCCCGGTGCGGAGAAGTGGGGGGATGAGGGCTTCGACACCGAGGTTTTCGTCCAGTTTGTTGCGGCTGGTGGTGTGCGGAACAACGTTCACACCTTCGATGGTTTGCCATTTGCGAACGAAGTCGTGTGCGAGGAGGAATCGTTGGGCGGCGTTGATTTCGACAACCCAGTGGGTGATGGGGTAGCCGAGGTCGTTGGACCGGTCTTGCCATTCTTGCATGATTCCCGAGTATTCGCCGGTGGTGGTGTTGTATCCGAGTAGTTCTTCAGCGGTCAGTTTGGTGCGTTCGATGTCAACGATGTGGTAGAGGTTGGTGTCGGGCTGGTAGATAATCCAAACCAACGCCCAAAACATTGTGGGGGAGGGGTCTACTGCAACTATGGATATCCAAGGGTGGCGTAACCCTCTTTCGATGTACCCGTGGTGGCGGTCGTTGTCTACGCAGCCCTGGTAGTCAACCCCGTCCACACCTTTTCCACCAGTTATCCAGGTTCGGTCGACAAGTCTAGAATCTAAGTCTAAATCTTCCTGCTGGTAGACGACTCGGAATACATCTGGTTTGTTGTATCGGATGTAAGACAGGTCTTTCCACGGGAGACGCTTCGGGTCAAGGAGGGGACCGTCAGGGTACGGGGTGGCGTTGTACCGTTTCGAATCCTTACCGGTGTCTTTTTCTTCGTAATACGCTTTGTAGACGATGTGCCGGTATTTGGCTCGTTTTAGTGGTTCGATTCGGGCAAGGTCGTCCGGGTTAGTGATGTCGGAACCGTCGTAGATATCTTCGATGTCGTCGTCGTAAGTGACTTTGGAGAGGCAGTGGCCGTAGATGTCGCCTGACCCGAGACGTTGCCCAATGACGGCGAGTAGTCCGCCTGGGTCACAGCGGGCTTCTGCCACGTTGTCCCAACGTTCCAAGAGTTTGTCACGGGCCACTGACTCTCTAGCGTTGTCGGGGGAAGCAACGTCGTCGAACAGGCAGAGGTCGGCTCGGTGGCCGATGAATTCGGATTCGATGCCGTAGGCTCGGACGGTTGGTTCTTTGTTGTCCAGGCCGACGCCGCCTTCTTGTTCAACAATAAATTCTTCAGCCCTCCATAGAGCCGTTTTATCTGTCGGTTTGAAACGGCCATAGTCGATTTGTAGACAGCCTTCAGCATTTAGGGCTAAACCTTTCTCTACAAGTACCGGGTCTGGTTCTAGCGGTGTCACCCGCTCTAATGTTTCACGGATTCGGCGGGAGTACATTTTGGCCATCGGCAAGGTGACTGACCCAATCAGGATTCGGACACGCCGGTTCCTACAGATAGCCCAGACAGCAACATCATGAAACAGTGTGGATTTCCCTGCACCTGGTGGGACGTTGATGACAACAAATTCTTTTTCTTCTGATTCCAACAGTTCAACGATGGTGACTGCTGCTTCTACCTGCCATGGACTTGGGACACGCCCGAGGTAGCGTCTGCGGAAGAAATCGAAATCCGTCAAACCCCGTTTGGCGTCTTCGGACAGCATGTCATGCGGGATGGCACCAGGAAGGTCGATAGCCTCCATCAACGCCTGATAGTTGCGGGACTGCACCCCGCCACCAGACAGGACTGCTTTATCCGCTCGGGCTGATGCAGCCTTACGTTCCGCTTCCGCAGCCTGCGCTTTCTTCAGCCACTTCCCACCAGTGTTGTAGTGGATACCAGCGATACGGCAGGCTTGCTGAATGTTTTGACCAGCAGCGATAGCAGCAAAGAATTTTGCTTTGTCCTCTACAGGGACTATCCGTTTTGTTCCCATGAGATAGTTGCGAAGCATAACAGAGGCTGCTATAGTTTCGTCAACTCAACGAGTTCATGACCCGCACCTTGCTGAGAACACGCATGGGAAGCAAGGAGGGTGTACGTAGCCGGAAACGGGGACTGACCCCCCATGCACAAACGCCGCTATGCCAGTAGCGATACGTGGGGTGAGAAAAAGAAACAGACAGGTGTCGGCTAAAAGATTTGGCTAACGGCCACCTGAACCATTTTGGTTGAAAGCGTGGGGGGAGGCTAAGTCTGTCTGTTCACCAGTTCAGACTGGTTGTTCCGACTCGCAGGCTCGTCGGCTGCCGCCCGACCTGCGGTCGGTTGCCTTCAAGAGCAATGCAAGACCGAGACGAGAACAACCCAGGTCATGTAGTGACTTTTTCTTTTTACTGTTTTTGTTTTTCAAATGACAGCGGCAGCGAAGAGTGCAACAATACAGATTGGTGACCGGCCAGCCCCCGCCAGCCCAAACCGTACAACACCCAAGACCAAACACCACCCCCAGCAACCAAACCCACCACCAAGAGTGAATACCTAGCGACCGGATATACATATATCCCCCGCCTGTCTGCCTCGGCATACCCCCAGTCCGAACGCATGTTCGTGGCAGGAAAGTCTAAACGTTCTGTCTAGGTTTGTGGTCTGGGCTTGTTGTCTAGCAGACTTGTCTAAACGAACGGTCTAGGAAACCCCCCTAAACCCTGAACACAAACTAACTGGCCAGTCAATTGCACACAGAAACTAACTCTGTAGTCAGTTCAGGCTAACGCCTTGTTCCACGATGTGGAATTGCGTTCCGTTCTTGCTTGTGTGCGAACGTTTGTTCGCTTGGGGGGTGTGACGTATTTCACACCGAATAGACTTGCAATTGTTCTACGCTTGTGGTAGAGTGTGTTTCACCAAGTCGGGAACGGCGAGGTAGGTCTAGAGAGTGTGGCAAAAGTCACACAGGAAAGACTTGACAAAGTGTGGAACACTTGCTAGAGTGTGAAACACAAGGGACAACAAGAAAGGGACACATGACACGAAAAGACTACCAAGCCGTCGCTGACGCTATCGCAAAGGTGCGCAACGACAGAAAAGCACCTAACGGTGGGCTTCTCCCGTTAGAAGTACGGCACACTATCGAAGAAATAGAAGACGCTATTGCGGACGTGTTCGCACGGGATAACGATCGATTCGATCGTGACCGATTCATTCAGGCTTGCACGGTGCAAGTCTGACCGCCTCCCCCGTCGCCTTGGGCGTGCCGATTCGATTCGGAACGGGGACTATGTTCCACGTGGAACATTCAACAGAAAGGGACAACAATGCAAAAGGTTACCGTCACCCAAGAGGTAGACGCACAGCAATTTTTCGAGGAACTGCTAGGGGCTAGCCCGTTCTCTTGGGAATGGTGGACACAGGCAGAATACGATGAGGGATACGACTGGGATACCTACCCCACCGACTGGGGCAAGCCGTTCCTCACCGTGTCCATTCTTGACCCCGACGACGAGAACGAAGAGCGCACGGTCACCCGTCGCCTTTGCCTGAATGACCTCGTGAGGGCTCACGAGAAGTCAGGTCACAAGAACTGGCAGAACCACGACACGAACACTGCCGACATGGTTCTACAGTGGGCTACCTTTGGCGAGTACGTCTACGCCTAGCCCGATTCTCCCTAGCCCGTCAGGGGTAGCCCGTCGCAGGGCACTAGGGAACAATGCCCGACAGGGCAGACAACAAAACAAGCCTAGAAAGGGGCTCGCAATGACATACTTTATAGCCAACCACGACGACGAAAGTCTTATGTGCGATGACTGTGGGGATACCCGTTGGGCGACTGACCCGAAATACGGGACGAACGTAGACGCACGGCTTGCGGAGGCAGAAGAGACTGGTGTCCGTTGGTCTTGGACACCTCGCTATTCGTCTGACCCGTCCACCTGCTTTATGTGCGGGGGGGTAGCCAAGTGAGTCAACTAGACACCGACCGGAGAGAACTTGCTCTCTACATAGACAACGATTACGGTTGCCATCGTGCGTTTCTTCTGCCAACCTTGCGGACTGTCGCTAAACATTACGACAAGGGGCAGGGCGATTACGGCAAGGCACTGCTAGCAATTTCTCGCTATGCCGTTCTACCGTCTGCCCGTGAGTATGTCAAGGTTCACGGGTCTATGACTGCCAGTGTGAAAACTATGTTCCCTAAGCCTATTCGGGACGCTGTAGCGGAGGACATTCTAGAGTATTTCCTTTCTGAGTACCGTCTAGGCAACAAGTTTTGGGAGGCGTGACCGTGACCGTGATTATGGAAACGCATTACAGCCGATTTGGTGGGCAATGGGTAGCAGAATGTCCTGCCTGCCACATGGTCTGCCCGTATTGGGACGAAGAAGACCTGAACGATGACGGGCAACTTGAGTGTGGCAACTGTCACACCGTAGAGGCTTGACATTCACAACAAACGGTTTTACAATTACAAACACGCCTAGAAAGGGGCAACTAATGGATACACAACCAATGTGTCAATGGTGCGAAAGTGCCGACACCTACCGTGCCGGATACTCTCCCGTATGTACCGAAACGCAATACAAGTGCCGAGAGTGTGGCGGTGAAACGTGGCACGACGAAAGGGGCAACAAATGACACGGACAATAAACGAAATACCTGACGATAGCGATGCACTCTTCGGGGCGCACGTTGCCACGGGATACTACGGGGGGCAGTTTACCGCCCTGTACGCCTTGACTAGCACGGGGTCTCTAGAACTGCATGACGGTGACGGACTCTTGCCGATTATTCGTGAGGTTCGGGATGCTATACAGTGCGCCAAAGATTCGGGGTACTACTGGGACGCAGAAGGCATGGCGTATTTCTACAACTGGTTGGTAAATGAGGTCAAAAAAGAGGGGGGCAACAAATGGGAATGAGCAAGGTCTACTACCTATCGTGCGATAAGTGCGGTGACGGTTGGGACGATTACAACGGTTCCGACGAACGGGAACTAATCGAAATGGCACACGCCGACGGTTGGGAATTGGACAACACCTACGCACCTGTCGGTGAGGTTGGGTATGCCTGCCCACTCTGCAAAGGAGACAACTAATGGAAAACATAAGCAAGGAACTAATCCTAGAAATTATTGAACGGTTGTTTTTAGACCCGACAGAACACACAGACGGCGAATGTTTGGACGCTGTTCTTCTGTTGCTTGGCGATAACGGTTGGGGTGACGCTATTGACAGGGCTAAGAGGGCTATGGACAGTGCGCTTGGTTACCGTGGGTCAAGGGAATGGTACAAGTCATGAACAGGAAACACTATTCGCCTGACCATCCTGCGGTCATGGCGTGGCAGGACAGGCAGGCACCGGAGTTGTCTGTCCGTGAGCGTCGGCAGGCTGTCGTCGCTCGGGCGAGGGCTGGCAAGCGTCCCCGTGACAGGGTGGCAGGCATGGCACCTCTCGGGCTAATCCTTGTGGTCGGGTCGGGTTTCGTGTTCGACCACGCTGCAAAGGTTGGCGGTGACTGGTGGCTGCTCACGGGCATTATGTTGGGGGGCGGTCTCGGGTTGTTGGTTGAGGCTGTCCGTCAGTCTCAGGGCGACTAGCAGACAGGCAGGTGCGAGTCCTGCCCGTCCACTACTGACCCACTAAAGGGGTGGGCAGTCAAGCCTGAAAGGGGCTAAGAAATGGGTGCAGATTTTTGTTGGGCGATGACCCCAATGGAACTAACAAAAGAACAAGCGATAGATAAAGCACACTCTCTCGGGGAGGACTTTCTCTTGGACAACTTGTCAGGGTATTTCGGTATCGAACCTGACAGTTATGAGGAGGCGGTCGAAAAACTTGTGTCCGCTATCACTGATGTCTATGACATTTACGCCAACGAACACAGGCAGTGCGGTATCCAAACTATTGACGGGGTGGATTACCTTTTGACTGGCGGTTTGTCGTGGGGTGATGACCCGACAGATTTTTTGGAGTCGGTGTCTATCGTTTCTACGTTCGCACTTTCGACTAACAAGGAATGGGGTATCTGAAATGCAATACAGGGTGACGTTTTACTACACATGGCACGGTGAGGCGACAGACTCAGACCATGCTGAAGAGTTGGCTTGGGAACATTTCCACGAAGAGTGTGATTCGTCGCATTTCGTGAATGGTGACCCTGAACTTGTTGAGCAGGTGACGGCATGAGCGAACCAACATTCATTGAGGTAAACGGGCATTACAGCGACGAGACCGTAATCCGGTGGCAAAAGTTTGGTGTTATCCCCGAGGGTTTCACGGGTGACACGGACGATTTGCCGTTCGATGAGGACGTTATGTTTTGGTTGGAGGCTGATGAGCCTGTGGTTGTCGGTCGGGAGTATGGGGATTTTGTTGTGACGGAGGTGCTGGCATGAGGGTACGGGACATTATCCAAAGTTTGCAAGAGCGATACCAGCCTGACGACAACCTTGTTGTCTTTTGGTGGGATAACAGCACTTTCGACATTGCAACCGAAGATGAACTAAAGGTTTGGGATTCTGTGGTTGATGACATTCAGGAGGGTTTTCTTCCTGCCGAGGAACAGTTAGGTGCTGTTATCGGGGAGATGGTCTTTGAGAAACTTGAGGTACTGCCATGACGTACGACGAATGGGTAGAGACCTACCTGCCACTCACCACCTACACGCATACCGTTTACGGGTCTTATCAGTTTGAGACGTACGGTGATGACCTTGCGTTCGTCAATTCGTGCGACAAGTTGCACGTTTGGACGCTCGTCGAAACCGATACTGGTGGCGAGGTCATCATGGAGGGCTGTCGGTTTGTGAACCGTCTCGCCTACTTCGTCACTGTCCGCCCGTGGTCTGAACCTGTGGAGGTGACACTGTGACACCGACCGACCTGACTACCGTACTCACAACATACGACGACCTGATAGCCAAGCCCGCACCGGAAACATACGAGACCATCAACCTTGTCATTGACCTGATACGGGTGTGGGAAAACCATTTGTCTGACGATGAATGTTTGGACTATCTCGCTAACCTGCTTGACCACTGGTCGAAAGGGTGAGCGCACTAGACAGGCTACTGAACCGTGCGTCACGGGCGGTAGACCTTACCCCAACCGAATACGTTATCGTCAAACAAATCCACCCAAAGATGAGGTCACCTGCCGGTTACTATGCTATCCACCCAAACAGGGTGTGGCATTGGGTACCAACGAAACAGCAGGCGACAACGTTCCGGTCTGAACAAGCAGCGCAGTCTGCGGTTGTCGGCAGCATGGTGAATGTGTATCATCTGTACAGAATTGAACGCCTCTAATACGTCCCTGTTAGAGTGTGTTCCGAAGCCCCGTTAGGTTCCCCTTTCCCTAGCGGGGCTTCGTTCTTTCTGCCCACTGCCTGTCTGAGAGGACACCTTTACGTTCTGATGGGGTGAGACCGCCGAACATGCCGTCGAACACAAGGGTTTCTTGTTCGACTTTCAGTTGGTCTTCTAAACAGTTTGTCCATACTGGGCAACGGTCGCAGTATTCTTTTGCTTCAGCGAACAGGCGTGTGAGTTTCGATTTGCAGTCGCCTCTGCCGATAGTCGGGAAGAAAATGTGTGCGCCAACTCCGAGGCAGGCTGCGTCTTCTTGCCAGTATTTACGTCTGAGCATTGAGTTTCTTTCGCTGCCGGTATGAAAGTCGGTCGTATTGCCGTGCTTCGTGGCACAGGCAGGTGCATTGGCGGGTGTCCTCCGGTGCCCATGTGGTGAGCGCACGGAGGACTGTCCCGCAATGCTGGCAGGCTATAAGCCTTGGTTCGACCGTCGCCATGCTGAAGGTGAGTGGGTTGCTTCGATAGCCTTCTGTTGTTCAGGGTCTTCGCACATGCGCACGATGTGGAGGCACGGGTCGTTGCCTTCGCACCAGTCCAGTTCTTCCGCTTCGGTCATCGGTATGCCGTCGTGTGTGTAGCAGACGGGTGCGGTGCACCAGCCTGCCTCAACCCCTATGCGTATCCATTCTTCGTACTGCATGGTTAGAAAGCGTCTTCGTCGTCAAGGATGGAAGCGTTCGGAAACGCCTTCTTGATAGCACCAACGGTGGCGTTCGTCTGGTCGGGCACGACTGGGTGCCAACGCATAGAGAACCCAACCTCGTCAGCGATGACCTTGATGGACTTGCCTTTCGTGCCGTCTTTCTTGGTGTATTCGTCTACCTCCACACGACCGGAGACGATTACGCTGTCGCCACGCTTGATGGATGATGCGACGTTCTCCGCCAACTGTCCGAAGACGGTGATGCTGTGGAATGTGGTCTTCTTTTTGTCGTCTTTGCCGTAGGAGTCTGCGACGTTGAACGAAAGAACGTTCATTCCTTTGGGGGTGACTCGCAGTTCTGGGTCTTGGCTGACGTTGCCGTGGATGGTGATGTGGTTACTCATGTTGCCCCTCCTGTATCGGGGATAGTGGTTTGTTTTTGTTTGCTGCCTTTGGGCAGATGTGTTGCGGCTCGTGGCTGAGCCGGACGTACGTTACGAGAGAGGTGTGGCAGCGTGGGCAGTACCATTGCTGTTTTTTATTTGCCACTTGTTCCTCTCCATTGGTGCCAGCGGTCGTAGCCGTGGCGTACTGAGTACCGTAGTAGTTCGAGTGCTGCTTTGAGGTTGGTTTTGGGTTTGAGCAGGTCGTCTCGGGTGCGGATGATGCCTTGGTTTTTGAGGTAGGTGACCCAACTTCTGTCGTTGATTTGGGCGTAGCCAAGGTCTTCCGATGTCACCTTTCCGGTTATGTCACGGTTCCTGCCAATAGAATCTGGTTGGCATCGTGACTCACGGTGAAGGATGTACCTCAGGTACGGGAGGTCTTTCTTGAGCCAGCCGACCTCTCGGGCTAGTTGGATAGCCCTGTCGCATCTGCGGGCCTCCTGAGGCGTCTCAGAGGCTTCTGCGGGGCTTGTGGCTAGTAGGGATAGGGCAAGTATTGCGGGGGGCAGGATGCTTTTACGCATGATGTCTCCTTTGTTCAACGGACAGGGTTAGTTACTACTCATAAACCTCCAAGTGTTAGACACATCCTCTCATCTTATCGAAACCAACTCAACCAACCCCACCGGCACCTCCACAAACTGTTCATCAGCCGTGTACTTCGTAGCCTTACGCACCACCTTGCAACGCCGGACAACATCACCAGCAACCAGCAACCCATGCGACCGCTCACTATTCAACATCACGAAGAGCGACCGCTTGGTTGCGAACTTCAGTTTCCGTGCAGAAAAATGAACCTCCTTGTACGGGAACTTCGGTCCACGCCAGTTGTGTTTCACCTCCACCTCAAACGACCAACCGTTCGTACACAACAAGTCGATGCCGTACTGGTCAGGGTTCACATACAGGTGGTAGCCGTAACGTCGGGCAACCCAAGCAATGACATCTTCTTTAGCGTCATCGTCCCTGTTGTACAGGGTGGGGTCAAACGGTTTCGTTCCCAAGGCGAGCCTGTTTCAATTCGTACCAGCCACGATGGTCACCATGCAGATGACCCAACCAGAAAATGCACCGGATACATGAGCCTTCTTCTAGTGGTCCTTTGAATGTGCGTGTGCAGTCGGAGTCGCAGTACCGGATGGGTTCTGGTGTACCGCACTCGCAGTAACGGTGACCGTTGTACGCAATCAGCGGGGAGTCAGTCATACTGCTGCCTCAATGCCAAATAGAAATCCCAATGCTCACGAAATTCTTCTCTAGTTTCTTCGTCGGCAAGCAACGCTTCCCTTGCCGCCGTCGGGAACCAATGATAGAAACCGTTAGCGACCTGCTGCCAAGTGTCAGCACGGTCTTTCAATTCAATGTATGCAGGGCAGTCCTTGCAAGTGTACGGCCTACCAGAAGTAAAAGGTTTCCACTTCATCAGTAACCCGCCTCCTTCAACAAATCAACCCACCACGACACAGGCATCACGGCGTACCAATCACCCACCTGCAACGTACCCCGTCGCTTGACAACAGCCACACCAGTCTGAGCCTCAGCATTATTCACTTCCTCCCTCAACTCAGACATAAACTGCGCCAACGTAATCTTCTGATGGTCCTTCACCTCAATAACAACAGGCCCCAAACCAGTGATGTCACCCTTGTCGTTCACCCCGTTCAGGGCACGACGTTCCGCATAGGGGTAGCCGTTCTGTTTCAAAAACTCTACGACAGCAGTCTCTGCCCTAGTGCCTTTCTGTTTTTGCTTGCTCATCTTTCTCCCAAATATCTTTGAAATACAAATCACCGTAAACATGCCACGGATGTAACCCGATAGAGCAGCACAGACGGTCTGCTTGGAACAGGCTGATGGTTTTCCCAGACTGCGCCTTGATAAGCGCAGCCCGAGACGACCTCATCTCTGGGGACATGAACGCAACTATCGGGTCAAACGGCAACCGTGGTTTAGCGTGGTACCGCCTGTTCTGATAATCACGATGACCCTGCTGGCACGGTTCACATCTGCAACCTTTGCGGTATCCGGCTTCAATGCCGTGGTTCAGAACGGTTCTGGCTGCTGGTCCCGAGTCCATGCCTCTGCAATCAGTTCCCGCATCAACTGCGACCTAGAAATACCACGGTTCTTCGCCAACTCATCCAACTGTTCAACCTGACGGTCGATGATACGGATGCCGATGACACGGTTAGATGCGTACTCTGCTGTCGGGTCAACTGTTCTATGGTTCGCCATGTCAGTTGCCTTCCTTGAATGATTTCAGTTCCTTGAACGCTGCGAGCAGAGCCGGAACATCTGACTCTTTCAAATCGCCTGTCCAGTCCAACCCTGCGTTCGCTGCCATAACAGCAGGGTCGATGCCTGCCTCGGCACACTTCGCTTGAACCTGCTGGCGGCGGTCCGCAGACAACAACCCGTCAGTTTCCTGCGCTACAGGTTCGCTGGCTTCTACGCCACGGTTCCGATGAACAGGCTTAGGTGCGGGCTTCGCACCCGTGTCAATGTCGTCCCATTCCTGCTTAGTCCACAACGACAGGCAGATACCGAACCGCATCGCAGCATTGCGCAGGAAGTCCGACACCAACTCTTTATCCAAGTCGGGTTTCTTCGCTTCGACCGAACCGACACCGAGCCGTGCCTGCCCGAGTACCCGCAGTTCGCCCCACATGGTAGCGATACCGTTCTCCACATGGATAGCCGGACGACCGTTATCCCACTGGATAGGAACCCACGACCAGTTCGGGTCAATCTCCAACAGAAACTTAGTGACATCGGCATGACCAACAAAATCCAGTTGGCGTCCACCCTTCGGAAGTTTGCCAACAATCTTCGGGTCAGGCACCCCGTACTTCAACAGTACGTTCCTCAATGCTTCAGTGTTTTCCATTACCGTGCTCCTTTCAGCAGCAGTGTTCTAGTTGTTACTTGCTTAGAGAACTGTTTCGCAACCTCAGGCATCGCAGCCTTAAACCCCTTGATGTCAAGCGAGTCCCGTGTCTGCCCTTTCCACGTAGCGACAACCGTTCCACCGATGGTAGCGGTGTCGGAGTCGCCAATCAACTCGCACAACTCGGCCTTCAACTGGTCTTCCAACTCGTTGAGAGACTTCGCTTCAGACTTCACATGCTTCAACCGTGCAATCAAATCGGCAACCTCATCGTCCAACTCCACCGTCTTCGGCTCAGACTTCGGGTAGCGGGTCACAATCGTCTCGTACGACCAATGCACCCCAGGAGGTGTCATACCCAAGTCGATAGCGTTCAACCACTTCTCAACAGCAGAAATGTGCTCGGCCTGCTCAGCAGGGGAAATCGACTGTACATGCAGATGCAAGTGCATCGACGGGTCGAACACCGCCCATGTCACCTCGGTTACGTCAGCACAGATAGCCTGCTGCACACCTTGGATACGCCAATAGTCGGGTAGTTCCCCATCCCACTGGCGGGTCGTGGTCTTAATCTCCAACACCTTCCGCACATCACCAGCCTCAAAGAAACCGTCAAGGGTCGCAATCATTCGTGCCCCGCCCTTCGATTCAGCAACAAACATTTCGTCCGGCGTGACATAGGCGACACCCAGTTTGTCTGCTGCCCATTCCATCACGAACGGCTCCAAGCGGTTGCCTCTTTCCATCGCAGCGTTCGGTGCGACCGGAACCGGAGGGTGTTCCGAAAGCAACTCGGCGGCGTACTGGTCCATCGGAACGAACGGATGCAGGTTGTAGATGGCTGCGACAGCAGAAGCCGACACTCGTCGGTTACCTGACTTGTCCCAAAACCTTTCGTTCAACCATTCCTGTCCGCCGTGGGCGGGTTTACTAATACGGTAACGAGACAACCCCATAGGGTTCCCCTTTCATGTTGTGGATACGTTGAAACGCACCTTAACGAAGGGGTGTACTACTTGTCAATAGGTAATTTAAGGCTTTGTTTACAAGGGTATGGTCGTCGTTGAACTTGCCGAGAGCCACATTGCAAGAGAAGCAGAGCAACCCCCGCACCCTTCCTGTGTCGTGGCAGTGGTCTACCGCCAATGGTGCAGTCTTGCCAGACTTGCCATGCTTCACCCGTTCAGGCAACGAACAGATAGCACACACCCCGTCCTGTTCGGCAAGCATCTGATTGTAGTCAGCGAGACTAATCCCATACTTGCTGCGAAGGTTGTTGTCACGCAACCTGTCAGGGTCAGCAGACCTGTACTTCTGTTTTGCAGCCTGATTCTTCCCAGGGTTCTTCGCTCGCCACTCTGCTTTCTGTTTGTTGTAACAGACGTAGCAGCGGGAATAGTGACCGTCTGCGGTGGCCCTACGAGGGAACTTGTTACGGTGCTTACGTTTCAAGCAGCCGGAACAAACCTTCGTTATCAAGCAGGCAAGTCCTTCGTGAACGGTCGAAGGAAAGTGATAGACCGCACCATGCCTGTTGGGATGTAGATGATGTGGTCATAGAAATCGTCCGGCGAATGGGACTGTGCGATAGTGACATGACCTGCTTTACCACCGTCTTGTTCGGGGATGATGAAGCCACATGTTTCTACGATGTGGTCACCCGAATCTTGTTCTTCGAGGGTCGCCCAATGCCCTTCACCTTGGTGTGCGTCAGCCCACGAGATGAGAACAGTTTCATGCTGCGTCATTGTCGTCCACCCAGTCGGCTTCGCCTTCTGCTTTGCACACCCAACAGAAACGGCCTTCTGAGATATCCCAGCCGACACCGCAGGCTGGGCAGACAAGAAAATTCTTGGGGTCTGTCATACCCCAAACAGTACTATGCGGCCTGTCTAGACTTTAGTTTTAAGGACATCAGCCTCTCGAAAGCCTTGATGAATTGGGCTTGTTCTGCCTGCGGAACGATGGCTTTTTGCAGGTATTTGATGAGGATGTCGATGTCCTGTTGCGTCATAAGGAGACGCAGGTTAGCAGCCTCAGATGTCGCCTTTGAGGTGGTCGTCAATGTGGTTATCTAACTTGGTTTCGATTCTGTTTAACGAATCGGAAACGATTGCGTGGTCGTCACGGTTCTCTTTCCGCATCGACTGAACCAACGCAGCCAGTACACCACCGACCGCTGCAATAACTGCAACCGTTATCGCTTCCACTATTCGTAAAACCCTTTGCTGTCCCATCGGCGTTCGAGAAGACGACCGCCAACAATAGCAGTAACGCAGACAGCGACACCAAGAAGAACAACACCAGCAAAAGTTCTTGCCACAACGCTACCCCTTCAATCCTTTTCGGCCCTTCTTTTCCTTGCGTGTCGGCTTCGCAACCTTGGATGCTTGTTCGACGGTTCCGCCTGTAATGTCAACAGGAAGGCTGTCACAATCGTAACATTCGAGGTGCCAGATTTCAAACTCTTTATTGTTCGGGTCGCCTACACCCCAAGCCCAACCGAACTTTTCACAGTTCGCCTTGAGCCAGTCAACATGCTTCTGGCTACCGCCGAGGTTGATGAGTTTCTTGTTGACGACAGCAGCCACATCGACTGCACAACCCCACCCGTGCTTCGATGTGCCAGGAGTACCAGCCGGAGCCATCCCGTCCTTCAAGAACCAGGTCTTCCCCTTGTAGGTGCGGGTAATCTGCGGGACACGCTTCGACGCCTTCGCCGTATAACGGGAAGCGAACAGCGACTCCTGCTCCTTCAACGTGCGCAACGCACCGACATGCGAGAAATCCAGCCCGTCGGCCCTGGCTGCTGTAAGCATTGCATCCCACGCCTTTGCAGCCTTCCAATACAACTGGCCGTACGGTTTGATGTTCGACAACAGGTGCGCCGGGATGTCACCGTTCGGGCACTTCGACAACTCGGCAGGGGTCACAAACTTCCGGGACGGGTACATCAGTCTTCTTTCGACTCAATCGCAGTAATGATAACGGTAGCAGTGAGTAGAATCCCGGTAATCCACAACGCCTGCGTACGGGTCTGCCCCGACAAGGTGATGATGATGTATGCGCTTGAACAAGCAGCCACAATCAGGGTGCAAACGGCAGCAAGGAATTTACTCATCGGTAGCCGAGATTAGCACCCCGTTTATTCTCGCAAAGCGGGATGTATTTTACCGTTTGCGGGACATAACCACCGGAGCAGCAGCCAAAACAGCCCCCACTGCGACAAGGGCACGGCGCTGAGCAACCGTCACATTCGAATCCGCTGGGACATACGAATCCAGACCGCCACCGAAAATGTTGACCTGCTCCTCAAAGTCCCGTTTCACTTCCACTGGTGCAGTGGAGATGACTCGTGCCACCTCATCCAACTGTTCCGCTGTCAAGGTGTCGATGTTGTCCGCAATCGCTTCAATCGCTGCTGCTGCTTCTTCAGGTGACGAGACCTGCGAGAGTACAGCGACGGCTTCCTCAGCGGTTTCAATCAGCGGGGAGGTCGTCGTCGTTGCGGGTGGAATCGCAACGGTAGAAACGTTCTCGGGTGGGCCAGAAACCACAGTCGTCGCCAAAGGTTTCATCGGAGGCAAAGTCGTAGTCGTCGGGGATACCGTCGAACCCGTCGTACTCGTGGGTCGCAATGACGATGTGGGAAAGGGCAGCGAGGAACTCGGCGTCGATGACGATGACGAGATGACCGTTGTTGTCGTACTCGGTTCCGTCGATGTCGTCAAGGGAGGCAGCGTCGAAGTCGATGTCGTCGTGGTTTCCTCGGGCTGTGTCGTCGTAGTGCTGGACGATGTTGTGGAAGACAGCGTTGTCGTAGGCGAATCGCTGGATGTCGTCGTCTGCCATACCGTCACTGTACTACTA
>Ga0315903_10001194_pt1 | contig 39208 bp, 26 predicted proteins | sample LakEriMetagenome_7_FD_203524 | JGI IMG/M metagenome (GOLD analysis project Ga0315903, IMG submission 203524) | Freshwater fungal communities from buoy surface, Lake Erie, Ohio, United States - Buoy 2 MA119 | ecosystem: Environmental > Aquatic > Freshwater > Lake | place: USA: Lake Erie, Ohio... | reverse complement strand
GTTCATCGTGCTTGCACTTTCGTTCATCGCCTCCACCGCGCGACTGGCTCGGGAAGAATTGTCCCTGGCGGCATTTCTGACCACCTCCCTCCACCTGGCCGGATTTTATTCTGTGAACCCCGGTCTGCCCAACTTTGAAGTGGTACTGCTGACACTGATCATCATTTCCAATTTTCATATTTCAAGAACTCCCTATCTCATCACTTACAACATCATCGTGATCACGGTGATGGAATATGTGCTGATTGCCAAAGGAGGAGGACTGACCGCTAATTCCATTGCACTCTTTGGTGTAACGGCAATGGTGATGCTGGTGTCGGGATATTACCGCGTGAGACAACTGAAGAGTCAGTCGCAGGAAGAAAATGAGCTGAAAATCCTCGATGGCATGATCCGTTCCAACCCGGATGCCTGGGCGTTGTTCAGCGGACCCGGACTGGTGGCTGTCGAGATCAGCGATCGTGCCCGAAAATTGTTTGGATGGAATGAAACGGTCAGGCCGGAAGAGATTTCTCTTCGCAGCATCATCGATCCTCCGTCGAATACCGATGCCGAATCCATCATCAGGAAAATACTGACCGAAAGAAACTACGAAGTCAGAACACATTGCCGCCGTCACGACGGAGAACGCATCGAACTGATGATCTCCGCATATCGTGTTTCCGATGAGCAGGATCTGTTCCAGTGCCGATTTTTTGAAACAACCGTTCCGGGCATCAACGTAGATGATACCATCGAAAACGCCATGCGCTACCGCACCTACCTCGATTTGGTGGATTACGGTATCATTGTGTGTGATGCAACAGGCATCATTCGTTTGTGTAACAAAAAAGCGGTGCTGATGCTTGGCGCGAAGCCAGGTATCACCCTTCCGGGAAAGAGCCTTGAGTTTCTCACCGGCGAAAAACTGTCCACTGAAATTCTTGCCGAATGGATGAAGGTAAAAGACATCTCCGGTAAGGAAGAGGTATTCAGCACCCACACCGAACATGGTCATACACTCACCGTTGCTGTAGGTGCTGCCACCGATATCATCGACCGCAAACCGGGAATGGTGATTGAACTCCATGATGGAGCATATGAAATGAGAGCACCTGCTGCTGATATGCCATTAGCGGAAGCGGGAAGCGGCACTGGAATCACTTCGCTGCTGCTGAAAGCATTTCCTTCATCACTGATTACCGATGATGAAGGAACACCCGTTTGGCACGGAACCGGATTCAGCGTGTTGTGCGGATACTCCGATCAGGAACTGAAACTGCTGAAGATCGAAAACCTGCTGCACCCCGGAGATATTTCAAAGTATCGTCAGGCATTCAGGCAGTCATCCGGCCCAACCGAAAGCATCCCGGTAAGGATACTCGACAAAACAGGCCACACCAAACATGTGAGTCTGGTGATGGCCATTCAAAAAAGCGAATCGGGCAAAACCGAAATTCTCCATTTGATTGAAGACCGAACCTCCATCGTTGACAGTGAACAAAAAATGCAGGAGGTAGCTTCAAAACTGCAGGCGGTGGTGGAAAACACGACCGACCTGATTTTCGCTGTTGACTTCAATCAGCGTCTGACGGTGTTCAACTCGGCATTCAGCATTGAATGCGGGAAGAGAAAGCTTCAAACACCTGCTGCAGGACAAAGCTTTTTGAGCTTTGTAAGTCAGGCTGCGGTGAACGACTGGAACCGGTTGTTTCATGATGCCATGAGGGGAATCACGTCCTCTTTCAGAGAAACAGTCAGCTATACCGATCAAAGTGTTGAATTTTTCGAAGTGTCGATGCATCCTGTCACCTCATCATCAGGATTGGTGGTTGGGGTGGCTGTGCGTTCCAGAAAGATCACCGACAGCGTAGAATACGAACAGGAACTGATCAAGGCTCGTGAGCAGGCCGAAAGCGCCACCCGTGCCAAGTCGGAATTCCTTGCCACCATGAGTCATGAAATCAGAACACCGCTGAACGGTCTCATCGGAATGGCTTCATTACTTCAAACCACTGAACTCACTCCTGAACAGAAAGAATATGCCGGCTCCATTGAAATCAGCGGCGAAGCACTGCTCACGATCATCAACGATGTGCTCGACTACTCGCGCATTGAATCGGACCGCATGGAGCTCGAGAAAGCCCCCTTTGAGTTCAGCACCGGCATCACCGATACACTGGCCATGCTTCGCTACAGGGCTGAAGAAAAAGGCAACAGGCTCTTCTACAAGATCGATCCTGCAATCCCTCAGTTTGTTTCAGGTGATAAAACACGATTGCGTCAGATCCTGGTCAATCTGGTGGGCAATGCCATCAAATTTACCGAAAAGGGTTCCATTGAAGTATCAGCCAGACTGAAAGCTGATTCCGGTTCAACATTGCGTGTTGAATTTGCCGTTTCAGATACCGGCATCGGCATGACCGAAGAACAGACTTCCCGCCTATTCCAGTCATTCAGTCAGGCCGATGCATCGACCTATCGCAAATACGGCGGCTCCGGACTGGGTCTGGCCATCAGCGCACGACTGGCAAGACTGATGAATGGCGATATCGGTGTTGAAAGTCATCCCGGTAAGGGCAGCACCTTCTACTTCACCATTGAACTGGAGAAGACTAAAGAAGTGGTCGCTCCGAATAATACATCTGCTCAAGCAAAGCCGTCGGCAGCAGGAGCTGACTACTCGGCATTAAAAGTTCTCGTAGCTGAAGACAATACCATCAACCGCAAGCTGGCGCAGGCCGTGTTCGGCAAGCTTGGCGTGAAGGTTGACTTGGCCGAAGACGGGCGAATGGCAGTTGAGATGCAAAAGTCCAATCACTACGATGTCATTTTCATGGATATTCAGATGCCTGAGCTTGACGGACTCGAAGCCACAAGTGAAATCAGAAAACAATCCAGCACCGGCAAACCCTACATCGCCGCAATGACCGCCTATGCGCTGGAAGGCGACCGTCAGCGGTGCATGGATGCCGGCATGAATGATTACATCTCAAAACCATTCAAGCCCGAAGATGTGAAGCGCGTTCTGGATCTGGTAAGTATTAGCCAAACTAAAAGAAATTCGGGATCGGGTACAACCCTGACCCCTGACTCATCTCAGCCCTCTGACACTTCGGCAAACTCGGTACAGCGCATCACTCCGGATATTTCTGATTACATCGACATGGTAATGATCAACCGGTTGAAGGAGATGTCGGGCGATGACCCCACCTTTCTCGGAAGCATCGCCACCATGTTCATTGAACAGGCAAACGAGATCACCCATTCCATGATTAATGCTTACATGACCGGTAATGCTGAGAAGATGGGACAGGAAGCGCACAAACTCAAAGGATCGGCGCTCAACCTGGGCGTTAAAAAACTGGCCGAAGCCTGTCGCAAACTGGAAACCATTGCCAGGGAGCAGAAAATAGCTGATGCAGAGGTTGCAATACTGGAACTGAAAATGGTATTGAATCCTTCGGTTGATGCTTTGAAACAAGTGGCAGGACTCAATTGAAGATTTTGCGATATCAAATAATATTGACTTCCGGTTCTATATCGACTCTGAATTTATTTTTCACCGAAGCGATAATCTCGTGAGCGAGAGCTACTATCTCCGCTCCTGTAGCATGACCGTAATTCACCAGCACGAGTGCCTGATCCTTGTGTGAGCCGGTCTCTCCTACTCTTTTGCCTTTCCAGCCGCATTGCTCGATAAGCCATCCTGCAGCCAGTTTGTAATTTCCGTTATCCAGCGCATAGGCAACGATTGAAGGAAATTCCTTGGAGAGGTGCTGATACTTCACAGCTTCTATCTCAGGATTCTTAAAAAAACTTCCTGCATTGCCGGTAACCGCCGGATCGGGTAGTTTGCTGCGGCGGATGTTGCAGACCGCGTTGCTGACATCACGGATACCGGGTTGAGCGATACCCATCTTCTGAAGTTCCTGCGTAATGGATCCGTAAGACAAATGGAGCTCGTGCCGGCGGTTCAGTTCCAATGTGATGCCGGTAATGATGTACCTGCCCTTTGCTTCACGCTTGAAGATGCTGTCGCGGTAACCAAAATGGCATTCTTCTTTTCCAAACTGAACGGAGGTACCGGTGGTTAATTCCACCGCATCAAGGCTGTGAAAAGTATCTTTCAGTTCCACTCCGTAAGCTCCGATATTCTGAATGGGAGCTGCACCGCATTTGCCCGGAATCAGCGACATATTTTCAATGCCCTGCAGGTTCTGGTCAAGTGTCCAGAGCACCAGATCATGCCACACCACACCTCCCCCGGCCTTTACCAGCACGGTGTCGCCGCGATCTTCCGTGATACTGATCCCACCGATATTGTTCAGCAGGATGAGCCCTTCATAGTCATGAGTAAAAAGCACATTACTGCCTCCGCCCAGCACCATCCGGGGCAAACCCCTTACATCCTTTTCTGAAAGCGCCTGCATGGCCTGATCAGGATGGGAAAAAGAAGTCAGGAACGACGCTTTCACATCGATACCGAAGGTGTTGTAGGGCTTAAGAGAGGTGTTGCGGAGTATGGAGACCATAGCCTTAATTAGATGTAAATCTATGCAATTGAATTGAGTTGATCAGGACGGATTCAGTTTATTTTAAAATGCAGTATGTTAATAAGTCAGTGGTACAATAAAACCATCCCAACGGCATTATCATAATGAAATTCCAATTATTCAGAATAAATTCACTAAATTTGAAGTATGGGAATTAAAGATGAAATATTTCAAAAACTGAGGGACCTTAAACCAGAGCTTGCTCAAAAGTTTTTTGTTTCCAGCATAGGTGTTTTCGGATCTGTTGTAAGGGACGATTTCTCAGAAAAAACAAGCGATATTGATTTACTGGTTGACTTTTCCAAGCCAATAGGAATCGAATTTATTGATCTGGCAGAATACATTGAAAAAAAGTTAGATCGAAAGGTAGACCTTATTTCAAAAAATGCCATTCGGCAGTCTTATTTTACCCGAATTCAAAAAGACCTTGTGTATGTCTGAAAGATCATCAGATATTTTAATTTCAGATATTATTGATAGTGGGGAAAAAATAATTCTCTACACCAAAGGTCAAACTTACGATCAGTTTTTAAGTGATGAAAAGACCATTGACGCGGTAATAAGAAATTTTGAAATTATCGGAGAAGCGGCAAACCGACTGCCGGAAGATTTCAAAAAACAGCACCATGAAATTGATTGGCAAAGAATACGGGGATTCAGAAACCGTATCGTACATGATTACTTTGGTATAGATCATCAGATCGTATGGAATATCAAAACAGATTTCCTTCCTAATATGTTGTCTGAACTGAGAGCGATTTTGAAAAGAAAGTAATCATCTTCTACCTTCACTTTTCCCGGTTTGAACATCATTTAAAATTAATCTTCCTCAGTACCCATATTTCCCTCCCCACCTCTTTCTGAGCCACGCCCTGATCTGTTTTTCGCGCTCATTCTCGGAGGGAGCATAAAAAGTGGTTCCTGAAATCTGATCAGGCAAAAACTCCTGTTCAGCGAAGTTGCCGGGAAAGTCGTGAGCGTACTTATAACCGGATCCGTAGTTCAGGTCCTTCATCAGCTTGGTAGGAGCATTTCTGAGATGCAAGGGTACCGGGAGGTCACCCGACTGCCTGACTTTCGTTACAGCGGCTCTGATGGCTGTATAAACGGCATTGCTTTTATCTGATATGGCGAGATAAATAACGGTTTGAGCCAAAATTAGATCACATTCCGGATAACCGATTTGGTGAACCGCCTGGAAGCAGTTGTTGGCCAGTACAAGTGCTGTAGGATTTGCATTACCAATATCTTCAGAAGCCAATATCAGCATGCGTCTGGCAATAAACAACGGATCTTCTCCACCTTCCAGCATTCTCGCCAGCCAGTACAAGGCTCCGTTGGGGTCGCTTCCGCGGATGGACTTTATGAAAGCGGAAATGATATCGTAATGTTGTTCTCCGGTTTTATCATAAAAGGCTGCCTTGCGGGATGCGATGCGTGCTACCAGATCATTGGTAATAACAACGGGATCAGCAGGATTGGAATTCACCACCAGTTCAAAAAGATTCAGGAGCTTGCGGGCATCACCACCGGAATGCAGCAACAGCAAATCTGTTTCCTTCAGTTCGATCTTTCGCTTTTGCAATTCAGGATCTGTTTCTATGGCTCTTGCGAGGATGACCAGCAAGTCATCTTTCCCCAACTCTTCCAGAACATACAGCTGACATCGCGAAAGTAAAGGTTGTATGACTTCAAACGATGGATTTTCAGTGGTGGCACCAATCAACTTGATCACGCCATTCTCCACACTAGACAAAAGCGAATCCTGCTGTGATTTGGAAAACCGGTGAATTTCATCCAGAAACAATACAGCCTGCCCTGATTCAGTTGCCTTGGCAATGACTTCCCTGACATCCTTTACTCCGGCATTGATGGCACTGAGTGAATAGAAAGGAAGATTGAATTGTGATGCCAGTATCCGCGCCAGCGTTGTTTTTCCGACCCCCGGAGGACCCCATAAAATCATAGATGGCAATACTCCGCTGTCAACTATTGTTCGAAGCACCTTGCCTTCTCCTACCAGGTGAGTTTGTCCGGCCACTTCTGCCAGGGTAGATGGCCGAAGCCGTTCAGACAAAGGGATGGAACCTGCCATTTATAAAAAACTAAAAGAGATGGATACTATCTCGAAGACGTACTGGTTACCTTGATTTCAATCCTGTTATTCACAGCATGATCTTCATCTATACAAAAAATACCATCGCGGCACTGATTGAGCAGTTTTCCTTCACCGAATCCCAAAGGCATAAGACGGGCAATGCTGATACCTTTACTGATCAGATAATCGCGAATGAGATCAGCCCGGCGCTTGGTAAGCGCCAGATTATCGGTGAAAGTTCCTTTGGAATCGGAATGCGAAAGAATTTCAACTTCAATTTCGGGGTTCTGCTGCATGACCATCGCCAGTGAATCAAGCGCTTTGGTTGTTTCTTCAGTCAGCACTTCATCCTTCTTATTAAATCTGATATTCTTGAGAACAACAGCTTTATTGAGCTCAATTCTGTTAAGAAGCAAAGTATCTGAAAATGTCGTCGACTTCCGGTAACCAATGGTAGACAATCGTGTATTCACTGCATAATAACCTTTCGCCTTAAACTCAATCTGGTATTCTGAATTGGGTGACAGTGTAACAGATTTTTTGTTGGCTTTCATTTCTGTCAGTAATTTTCTTTCGCCTTTCTTTCCAATGGTATTTAAGGTAAAGTCATAAACGGGCTTTAATGTTTTGGCATCTTTAGCGAGTACCACATATTCAAACACCGGCGGATTCTTGGAGAAGCCATATATACGGTCGCGGTTTTTCTCTCTGTTGGAAGTAAAGAATCCTGACTTATTATTTTTGTCAACTATGTAACCAAAATCATCCTTGGATGAATTTACCGGGTATTGAAGATTTTCAGCCTTCGACCATTTCTCGCCATTCCAGAATGATGAATAGATATCAAGTCCACCCAAACTAAAATGCCCATATGATGAAAAATAAAGCACGGAGTCAGCTGAAATAAAAGGAAACATTTCATTTCCTTCAGTGTTAATGGCGGGTCCGAGATTTTTAGGTTCACTCCATTTACCTTCTATCAGCTCAGAACGGTAAATATCTGTTCCGCCGTAACCCCATGGCATATCTGAAACAAAGAACAAAGTTTTGCCATCGGACGACATAGCCGGATGACCAACTGAATATTCCATACTGTTGAACGACATCGGCCCGGAAAGTTTCCAGGTATTACCGGTATAGGTTCCTGTAAAGAGTTTCAGGAGACTTTCATCTTTCTGGTTCTTCTCTACCGACTTTCCGGTATAGTCCATCCTGGTAAAATAGATGGAATTGAAATCAGGCGTAAAAGTAGCCGGACCTTCATCGTAAAGGCCGTTGACATCGCCCTTCAGCAGTTGCGGTTCTATCCACCTGCCTCCTTCAAACCTGGTATAAAACAAATCAAGATACTCTTTACCTGTCCATGGGCTACGTACTTTGCTTTTCCCCGATGACGGGCGGTCAGAAACAAACACAATTCCATCGCGGTAAAAGGCGGGACTGAAGTTGGATTCAGCTTCTCCGTTTATTGGAAGAAGAGAAATACTATAGACAGTAGTATCTTCGTAAAACAAATGGATGGAATCACAAACCAGTGATAGCTTCCTGGCTTCTTTATCTCCCGGATTCAGCTGGAGATATTCCTTGAAATTATCCTTCGCTTCGTCATACTTTCCGTTTTCCATTAATACCCTTGAAAAATTAAAACGGTCTTCAAAGGTAATCAGAGGGGATTTGGATAATCGTCTGTACCATATCTCAGCTTTAAAAGAGTTACCGGTTTTGAGATAGCAGTCCGCCAGTCTGGAGGCGGCAACAGGATCGAATTCCTTTCTGAGAACCTTTTCATACTTCAGAATCGCACGTGAATAAGCGAATTCATCATAATAATTATTGGCTACGCGCAGATTGAATGCCTTGCATCCTGACAACAGCAGGGCGGCAGCAATAACAATCAGTATACCTCGAAAAGAAAAAACAGAAGAATGGGTCATATCAGAAATACCGCGGCGTTTTCATTTTAAGCACATTGATTCCAAAGTCGTAACCGATGATGATTTCATGTGAACCGGAAGTATGACTCCTGATATCGGAGAGCGTCATGTCATAGGAGTACCCGATCCTCAGTTTCTTATTCACCTGATACTCCAGCAGTGCCACCACAGCGTCGCCGGAACGGTATGAACCTCCAATCCAAATGATATCGCTGATGAGCATGTTCAGGTTGATGTCGTACTGAATGGGCGTATTGGCTGCATACTTCACCATGAAGGATGGCCTGAATTTAAGTTCTCCGCCGGTGGTGAGTATCATTCCCGAGTTCAGATAATAATGACGTGAAAGCTTATGCACTTTCTCCACCTCTATTGACAAAGGCTGCTCCGGGTCATAGCTGATCAGCTGGGGAGCAGACAAACCGGCGTAAAAACTTTTAGAATAATAGTAAATACCGGCACCGAAATTAGGAAGGATATTACTCAGAGAATTGGTCTCATAAACCGGATCATCCGTATCCCATACTGTTAACTCCGAAAATTTGGATTTGAAATAAGTGAATCCGGCGTTCAGTCCTAATGATAGTTTGGAATTATCAAATTCAATATGATAGGCATAGCTGCCATAGAACTCTGTCTGATTGGTGATGCCTATTTTGTCATTGGAAATTACCGCACCCAGACCGATCTTCCTGTTGGACAAAGGTGCATGAATACTGGCGATCTGTGTTGATGGAGCGCCCTCAAATCCCGCCCATTGTTTACGGGCTATCAAAGTGGAACTGATAAAATCCTTGCTGCCTGCATAAGCCGGATTGATATACATTCCGTTAAACATGTAATGACTGAAGAGTGCATCCTGCTGGGCATAAGACTGTCCGTATGCCAGCAAAATAAAAATAAATGTCTGTAAAATTCTTCTCTTCATGTTTACCTCCTCAAATCAACATAACCGGTGAATGTTCTGCTGCCTTTTCTAACCTTTAAAATGATGAAATAAGTTCCGTCCGGAAGCGGATCACCACTTTCGTTAACGCCATTCCACTCGTTGGCATAACCTGATTTCTCATATACCTTATTTCCCCAGCGGTTGTAAACCAGGAATGTATTTTCAGGATAATCACCGATTCCCTTCACAATGAAGAAATCGTTTCGGTTATCATCATTAGGAGTAAATCCGGTGGGTAATTCAATATCCTCAATGCAGGCCTCAGGATCATTTCGGAAGATGACCACTTCAGCGGTATCGGTGCAGGTTCCGTTAACGACGATCCATCTGAATCTGTTAGGACCGAAATTCAATCCGGTAACTGAAGTGACCGCTTTGGAAGTATCGGATATTGTTCCGTCACTGCTGATCACCTGCCAGTATCCAAAGCCAAACTGAGGCGCTGTTGCCGTGAGCAAAACCGTATCGGCACAAACCGTACGGTTGAATCCGGGAATAGCTACTATTTGCGTGTTATAAGTAATGACCACCTGTGATACAGCAGAACACAATCCGTCAGTTACTACCCACTGGAATACATTGACACCTTCCTGAAGATCGGTAACCACAGTATTGTTGAGTGTGGAATCCTGGAATGCACCGAACCCGCTTACAATGGTCCAGTACCCGGAGCCATAAACAGGTATGTTAGCTTCAAGCGTATCGGTATTAATGCCGCAAATAATATTGTTCTGACCGGCATTCGAAAACAGCAAAGGCGGCTGGGTCAACGTGAAATTTTCAGACAGTGTGCAGCCATTCTGATCGGTAACGGTAACTGTATAAGTACCAGCCGCCAATCCGAAAACGCTGTCGGTTTGTGCCAGGTTCGACCAAATGTAGGAATAAGGTCCTATACCACCGTTTACACTTACCTCAATGCTTCCGTCATCACTTCCATAGCAGGAAAGATTAAAGGTGTCGTTCCGCTGAGGTATTACAGACGTAAGCAGCAGTTGAGAAGGCTCACTGATGAATACCGGTCTGATGGCAATACATCCAAGACTATCGGTTACAGTAAGGGTGTAGGTGATATTTCCGTCCAGACCGGTGATACTTGGTGTAGTTTGTGGGGTATTTGTCCAGCTGTATGCATAAGGTTGCTGACCACCACTTACACTTACGGTAATGGATCCGTTTTGGGCTCCGGCACAGGTTACATTTGATGAATCGGTAACCGTAATAACAGGTGCGGAAAGGTTATTCACGGGAACATTGAATTCTTCCGTACATCCGGTTTGATCGGTCACAGTCAGAGTATACAATCCGGCAGCAAGATTGACAATGGAGGTAGCGCCCGAACCGGTCGACCACAAGAGATTTAATAGGCCGGTACCGCCACTTACGGAGGCTACGATCTGACCATTAGATGTATTACAATTGGCCGGAGAGACATTGAAAGAGGCAACGATCTGAGCCGGCTGGCTAATAGTCTGACTCAACGTGAAAGTACAGTTATTCTGATCTGATACAGTAACCGTATAAGTGCCGGCAGGAATATTGACCAGATCTTCACCGGCAAAACCGTTAGACCACAAATAAGTGTAAGGAGCAGAACCTCCTGAAATGTTGATATTAATCACACCGGTAGAATCACCAAAGCAGGCAACTTGAATTACTGATGCAATGGTGGCAGTCGGACCACCCGCATCAATTACATTGAACTGGAAAACATTGGAGCAGCCTGAATCATCAGTAACAGTCACAGTATAAGTTCCGGAACTGAGATTACTGATGGTTTGAGTATTGGCCAGATTATTCCATAAATAATCGTAGTTACCAGATCCTCCAGCAGGCTGAACCGTAATAGATCCGTCAGCAGATCCGCACGCAACATTATCAATCTGTGCCGTAGCGGTAATTTCATCCGGTTCCGTCACCGTAAATGAAGTATCAACAACACAATTATTGGAATCGGTAACAGTTACGGTGTAAATACCGGCAGCTATTCCTGAGATATTCTGAGTGAGCTGACCACTGCTCCAGACAAAATCAAAAGGCAGGGTTCCTGAACTGACATCGATGGTGATGGAACCATCATTGCCGTCAAAGCAGGTTGTATTGATGATTTCAACCAGCGAAATCACCGGCCCGGGGATGTCGGTTATCTGATAGCTGAACTGATTAGAACAGGAATTTATATCGGTGACCGTAACTGAGTAAATGCCCGGTGCCAGAACAGAAATACCGGGCGTAATGGCTGTAGTACTCCACTGATACTGTAAGGTACCTGTGCCACCGGTGGCATTCAGGTTGACACTTCCGTTGAAGAGCCCGCAGGTGGCATTCACAATAACAGCTGCATCCTGAATGGAATCAGGCTGTGTAATGTTAAAAGTTTGCGACACGGCACAATTAACACTGTCGGTAACGGTAACGGTATAGGTTCCGGCATTGAGACCTGTGACATCCTGGGTCTGTGCTCCGTTGCTCCACAGGTAAGAATAGGAAGGCGCCCCGGAGCTGACAGATATATAAACCGCACCATCTGCCCCACCGAAGCAGGTTACATTACTTGAGCTGTCGGCTGCTATAACATGAATCGGAATTTCACCGATAGTAGTGTTTCTGATTATCTGACAACCGTTGGCATCGGTCACTGTAACTGTATGAAGACCCGGAGTCATGTTGATGCAGGTCTGGCTGGTACATCCGCTTGACCACTGATAGGTATAAGGTGGTGTTCCTCCGTAAGGATAAATTTTTGCAGAACCGTTATTCAGATTGCAGGTTGCAGGATTGTTGTTGAGTGAATCAAGTATGGCAGTGGGCTGATTAATCTGAAAAGAAGCAGTATCAATGCATCCAAACTGATCTGTTACCGTAAGTGTATAAATTCCGGCTATTACATTAAGAAGATCCTGTGTACCTGAACCATTCGACCAATCATAAGTATACTGTGGAGTACCACTGGTGATGGTTACATAAACGGACCCTGTTGACTGACCATTACACTTGACGTCAACAATACTATCAAGTACGATGACTGGACTCAGAGAAGCAGTTACATTGAATGACTGCGTGGCAGTACAAAGAAGCGAATCAGTCACAGTCAGCGTATAGGTGCCGCCGGTAAGACCGGAAATGGCTGGTGTGCCTGCTCCATTGTTCCACAGATAAGTATAAGGTGGAACACCACCGGTAACAGCTGCACTGATAGAGCCTGTACCACCACAGCTGGCATTGATGATTTGCGGAGTGATCACAATAGATGATGACTGATTCACCTGAGCTGACAAACTGAAGGTACAACCATTCTGATCAGAAACGGTGACGGTATAAATTCCGGCCGGCACCCCAATCAGATCAGGCGATGAACTTCCGTTAGACCACTGGTAAATGTATGGTAAGGTACCGTTAGACACAGAAATGTAAATAGCACCTGTACTTTGACCAAAGCAGTTGACATTCACAACAGAATCCAGTATGGCAATAGGTCCGTTGGAATTATTAACAGTATCAGTACCGATGATAGTACAACCATTAAAATCAGTTACCGTAACTGTGTAAATACCTTGTGATATTGAAGGCAATACCGGACCTGAAATACCGGTACTCCATTGATAATTATAAGGTGGAGTACCTCCGGATGCAGTGGCAGAAATGCTGCCATTTGAAAACCCACAACTGGCATCATCGACTACGAGGGAAACAGCCAGTTGCTGAGGTTGCGAAATACTACCACTGACCTGAGAAGAACAGCTATTGGCATCGGTAACAGTTACAGTATAGCTTCCGGCCGGCACTCCTGTAAGGTCCTGAGTCACTGCTCCGCTCGACCAATTATAAACAATCGGGGAAACACCGCCTGAAACCGAAATATAAATTCCGCCGTCAGATAAACCAAAACAACTGACCGGTACAATGGAATCAATAGTAATTACCGGGCTTGCCGTGTTGGTAATGGAACCAAAATTCTGAGAAGTACAACCAAGTGCATCAGTAATGGTAACGGTATAAGTTCCGGTATTCAGATTAAAAATCGTCTGAGTGGTCTGTCCGTTACTCCACAGAAAACCATAGGGGGATGTCCCGCCAGACGGCAAAACTGTAATACTCCCGGTAGGAGCACCGCAATTGGCATTGGTAATCTGAAGTGAACTGCTCAACGGGGCAGACGGCAGATTAATGACGGTTCCACTGAGAACTACAGTACAATTGTTGGCATCGGTAACGGTAACCGTATAGGTACCGGAAGGAACACCTGTCAGATCCTGAGCAGCTGAACCGTTCGACCATTGATAGGTTAAAGGCGTTGTTCCTCCTGTAACGGATATAAAAACTGCACCGGTAGAAGCACCAAAGCATCTTACCTGACGGATGGAATCAATCACAGCAGTAGGACCAGCAATATTCAACACCGAAACAGACCTTTGCCTGTTACATCCGTTTGCATCTGTAATGGTTACGGTATAAAGGCCAGGAGCCAGGTTGCTGACGATTTGGGTAGTTGCTGAATTACTCCATAACCAGGTATAGGGAGAGGTGCCATTAAACGGATATGAGGTAATACTGCCATTGTTGTTGCCACAGGTAGCCTGAGTGACCTGAACAGAGTCATTCAATGCTGCTGCAGGTTGGGTTACTATACCTGAGGTAAGCGCTGTACACCCATTGGCATCAGTAACACTCACGGTATAGGTGCCCGGAGTAACGTTTATCAAATCAGGTGTTGATGCAAAGGTTGACCAGAGATAGGTATATGGAGCAGTTCCGGCGGAAGCGGTTATGTAAACAGCTCCGTTTGAACCATTGAAGCAGGATACATTTCTGATGGAATCAACTACCACTGTCGGATTGCCAGCCTGTCCAACAATACCTGAAGATACTGAAGTACAACTGTTGGCATCGGTAACGGTAACCGTATACGTTGATGCCGTCAGTCCGGTAATCAGTGAAGATGAAGAACCATTACTCCACAGATAACTGTATGGCGTAGTTCCTCCGGCCGCAGTGACTTCGGCGGTTCCGTTCGGTGTACCGCAGCCGGTTTGGGTTGTAGTAACAGCCGATGTTAAAGCCGAGGCCGGTGCTGTGACGGTGGCACTTCCGGTTGCAGTACAACCCGAAGCATCGGTTACAGTTACAGTATATGTCCCTGGACCAAGACCGGTCTGGTCCTGTGCAGTTGAACCGTTCGACCACAAAAATGATTTAGGTGCCGTACCTCCGGGAGCGGATATATATATTGCCCCGTTCGTCTGACCAAAACATCTGACATTTCTGACGGAGTCAATTACAATTGAAGGAACAGTAGAAGCTCCGATTACAGCCTGAGAGACCCGTTGACAGAGATTGGCATCGGTAATGGTTACCGTATAAATTCCTGCAGCCAGTGAATTAATTCCAGGTGCAACTGAACCCGTGCTCCAGACTAAAGAATAGGGAGATGTTCCTCCATAAGGAAAAACTGTGGCGGATCCGTTATCATTTCCGCAGGTGGTGGAAGTGACCTGAATACTGTCGTTAAGCAATGAAGCCGGCTGAGAAATACTGGCAGAAGCAGTGATCGAACAGGAATTGGCATCCGTGACTGTTACCGTATAAGTCCCGGCCGCAACACCAACAAGATCTTGAGCAGATGATGAGTTAGACCATTGATAGGTCAAAGGAGCCAGTCCGCCGGTCGCAGTGATGTAGATGGCTCCGCTCAGGCTGCCAAAACAACCCACATCTGTTGTTGAATCTACTATAACTGAAGGTCCCGATGTCAGGCTGATCAAGCCGGAGCCGGAGACCGTACAATTATTAGCATCGGTAACTGTAACAGTATAGCTTCCTGCTGAAAGACCTGTAATACCTGGTGTGGTGGCGGCATTACTCCAGAGATAGGTGTAAGGTGATGTTCCCCCGGAAGGCGTTGTTTGAGCGGTGCCGGTAGGTGTCAAACAACCGGTAGGTGTGGTGGTTACCAGTTGCGACAATGCAGCTGAAGGCGATCCGACAGTAGCACTTAATGTGGATGTACAGCTGTTGGCATCCGTTACCGTGACAGTGTAGGTGCCGGCAGGTACATTGCCGATGTCCTGTGATACAGATCCGTTCGACCAAAGATAAGTCTTGGGTGAAACACCACCCGGGGCAGAAATAAATACTCCTCCGGTCGATTGCCCGAAGCATCTTACATTCCGAATGGAATCCAGAGTAGCAACAGGTCCTGCCACATTACTGATGTTTCGGATAGACTGCTCTGTGCAACCGTTGAAATCTGTAACGGTAACAGTATAGGATCCGGCAGCAAGATTGGTAATTGATGTTGAAGTGGAACCTGTACTCCATAAAACTATGTAAGGCGAGGTTCCTCCGTATGGAAAGACTGTTGCTGTGCCGTTGTTGTTGCCGCAAAATGAACTAGTAGAAACAATGCTGTCATTAACCACCGATGCCGGCTGGCTGATGATGGCACTTAATACCGAAGTGCAAGAGTTAGCATCTGTTACGGTTACCGTGTAGGTATTGGCTGTTCTGTTGATGATATCCTGTGAAATCGAGCCGTTCGACCATAAATAGGTTATGGGAGCGGTACCACCGGTAACTGAGATGTAAATTCCACCCGTGTTTCCGCCGAAGCAGCGAACATTTCGAACAGAGTCAAGAACCGCAATGGGCCCGGGTATATTGCCGATTGTTACAGAAGAAGCAGATGTGCAGGAGTTGGCATCTGTAACGGTAACCGTATACGTTCCGGCTGTTACTGGCCCAATTCCTGTAGAAGAGGCTCCGGTAGACCATTGATAACTGAACGAAGGGGTGCCTCCTGAAACAATTACAGTTGAGGCACCATTGCTGTTTCCGCAAGTAGATGAAGTTGTATTAAAACTGAGTGATAAGGCAGCGGGCTGGTTAATCGTTCCATTAACAGTGGCAGTACAGTTGTTCGCGTCTGTAACGGTTACTGTGTAGTTTCCGGCTCCCACACCACTCAAATCTTGAGCTGTACTTGCGTTTGACCAGAGATAAGTCAGTGTTCCGGTGCCACCGGATGCAGTAATGTTGATGCCGCCGTTGGTGAGACCAAAACAGGTGACGTTGGTGGTCTGGGTCACTGAAACCGATAACTGCGAAGGTTGGGTGACCGTTGAATTTGTAGCAGCCGTGCAGTTGTTCGCGTCTGTAACCGTTACAGTATATGTTCCGGCTCCCACCCCAATGAGATCTTCAGAAGTGGAGGCATTTGACCAAAGGTAAGTAAGTGTTCCGGTGCCACCGGATGCAGTAATGTTAATACCGCCGTTGGTGAGACCAAAGCAGGTTACGTTGTTGGTCTGATTTACTGAAACCGACAACTGCGAAGGTTGGGTGACCGTTGAATTGGCAGTAGCCGTACAGTTGTTCGCGTCTGTACCGGTTACAGTATAAGTGCCGGCTCCTACTCCACTGAGATCTTCAGAAGTGGAGGCATTTGACCAAAGGTAAGTCAGAGTTCCGGTACCACCGGATGCAGTAATGTTGATGCCGCCGTTGGTAAGACCAAAACAGGTGACGTTGGTGGTCTGGGTCACAGAAACCGACAACTGCGAAGGTTGGGTGACCGTTGAGTTGGCAGTAGCCGTACAGTTGTTCGCGTCTGTAACCGTTACGGTATAAGTTCCGGATCCTACTCCACTTAAATCTTCAGCAGTACTTGCATCTGACCAGAGAAAAGTCAGCACTCCGGTGCCACCGCTTGCACTGATGTCTATTCCGCCATCGGTTAAACCGAAACAGGAAACATCATTCACCTGATCAATTGAAACTGTGAGCTGGGTCGGTTGTCCAACTACAACACTTGCTGTAGCTGTACAATTGTTGGCATCTGTAACGGTTACGGTATATGTTCCTGAGCCAACACCGCTGAGATCATCTGAGGTAGAGGCATCTGACCAGAGGTAAGTGAGCACTCCGGTGCCACCGCTTGCGCTGATGTCAATTCCGCCATCGGCTAAACTGAAACAGGAAACATCATTCACCTGATCAATTGAAACTGTCAGCTGGGTCGGTTGTCCAACTACATCACTTGCTATAGCTGTACAATTGTTGGCATCTGTAACGGTTACGGTATATGTTCCTGAGCCAACACCGCTGAGATCATCTGAGGTAGAGGCATCTGACCAGAGATAAGTGAGCACTCCGGTGCCACCGCTTGCGCTGATGTCTATTCCGCCATCCGTTAATCCGAAACAGGAAACATCATTTACCTGATCAACGGAAACTGTCAACTGGGCAGGATCAGTGATTACCACCGTTTCAACCTGAACATCAAGATCGTTATCAGTAACAGTTACTGTGTATGTTCCGCCCGGTATCCCGGATAAATCTTCGGTAACCGCACCGTTCGACCACAAAATAACAAATGGAGCAGTACCACCATTGATGGTCATATCAACAGAACCGTCACTTGCTCCGTTGCAAGAAACACCTGCACCATTGTAATCGGATAATTGAAAAGTTAATGTGAAAGGAGCGTTTGTTTTTTTCGATTCAATAGTCCGGCTTTTCTCATCACCTCCAAAAGCAGTAATTGAGTTGATGAGCAAAAATGAAAACAAAAGAAAAGATGCCAGGTATATTTTCATACCATGTAAAACCCACTCAATAAAAATTTTAAACCTTGAGGGCATAGGTTATAAATTACTGATAATAATTCAATTAGATTAGATGTACCAGGTCAGCAAAGATAGGTAAATTCCCCTTGCTACGCACTATGACTGTAGTCAATATTCTACGGACGTAAAAAAGATCCTGCTCAGTAAATCTTGAGTTGAAATAATAAACAAAAAGCTGATTATCAGCCCAATTAAATTATATCACTGAAAATAGCCGGAACCAACCCCAAAATCAGGGTCAGGAGCAAAACGATACCGAAAAGAAGCGATTGGGAAGAGGTAAACTGATGTTGAACCGATTCACGGTCGGCAGGCTGAAACAGGGTGATAATCACCCTGAAGTAGTAATAAACACCTATCAATGAACTTATTACTGCGATCAGCACCAACCAGGTGTAACCGCTGTTCATGGCTGATGTGAAGACAAAATACTTTCCGAAAAATCCCGCCACCGGAGGAATTCCTGCAAAGGAAAGCAATGCAAGTGTGATCACTACAGCCGGTAACTGATTGGTTCTTGAAAAACCCCGTAAGGAAGTAACTGATTCATTTCCCGAACGGGTCATGGAACTGACCAACACAAAAATACCAATGGATGCTACAGAATAAGCAGCAGCATAATACCATAAAGCATTCGCGGATGAATCGTTCATGGCAACAACGGCCATGAGCATGTATCCGGCGTGAGCAACACTGGAAAAGGCAAGCATCCGTTTCAGGCTGGTCTGATATACTGCCATGATATTGCCCAGCAACATACTGATGGCCGAAAACACAGCCAGCAATGGTCCCCACCAGTCGGCAAGAGAAGCAAAATTGACCGTAAATAGTCGAAGCAGTGCCGCAAAAGCTGCCGTTTTAACCACGGTCGACATGTAAGCGGTAAAAGGTGTGGGTGCCCCTTCATAAACATCGGGTGCCCAGTAATGAAATGGCGCAGCTGAAATTTTGAATGAAAATCCAATGATCAGCATGATGATACCGGCATACATCATCATCGGGACAGATGAGGAATTGGCTGCTATGTATGCGGATATTTCACGAAGGTTGAATGACGCGGTAGTGCCATAAATCAAGGCGATACCGAACAAAAGAAAGGCAGAAGCGAAAGCCCCAAGCAGAAAATACTTAAAGCCTGCCTCATTCGACCTGGGTTCATTTTTATTGGAGGCCGCGAGAATATACATCGCGATGGAAAGGATCTCAATTCCGAGAAACAGCATGATGAGATTGGCGAAGCTCACCATGACTATGGCACCGGCAAGCGAAAAGGAAAGTAACGCTGTATAATCAGTTATTCTCGGATTATCCCGCAGGAAATTTTCACTCATCAGGAACCACATGAATACCGTGAAAATCAAAATACCGGAAAAAGCGGCAGCATAATTATCAAAGTACATCATGTCGTTGAAATACCGCTGACCGGTGTTCCAGTCGAGAACAGTCAATCCAAGCGCTGCCAGTAAACCAATCAGAGTAACCGGATAAAGAATTTTCTTCACCCTGAAGATGTCGGTTAACATGGCAATGACGCCGATTCCTGTTATGGCCAAAAGGGTATTCATTGCATCAATTTAATTACATGCCGGAAGCGGCATTTTCGAGTATTGCTTTCAATGACGGTTCAGCGATGTCAAGTAACGGTGCGGGATATACGCCCATCACAATGATCAGACCCGAAATGATTATCAGTAATGCTTTTTCGTTAACGGTTAATGGTGTAAAATTTCCTGCGGCAGCAGTCTGTTCTCCCAGTATAATTTTACGGTAGGCGTTGAGCATGTAAATCGCTCCGAAGATTACGGTGAGACCGGCAAAAGCTGCTGTCCAGGCTCCATATTCATATAGACCGGTGAGCAGCATGAACTCGCCCACAAAACCATTGGTAAGTGGCAGCGCTACACTTCCGAGAAGTATGATCATGAACCCGATGGCAAAGGGATTATTGACATGAGCAATGCCCCCCATCTCATTCATCTCGGCATCCTTGTAACGATGCTGAAGGATGTCGGCAATAAAGAACAAGCCAATGGCATTCACCCCGTGACTCAGCATCTGATAAACACCTCCCTGCAGGGAAACCATGTTAAATGTCATAATACCGGCAGCGATCAAACCAACGTGCGCAATGGATGAATAGGCCACCAGTCGCTTGAAATCCTTCTGAGCAAGGGCCATCATCGAAGCGTAAATGATTCCGATTACAGCAAGTCCGATCGCAATGCCTCCGAAATCCTGAACACCCTGAGGAATGATGGGCAGCATCCACCGGATGATACCATACAATCCCATTTTCAGCATGATACCGGAAAGGAGCATGGTTCCCTGCGTGGGCGCATTGGTATACGTATCTGGCTGCCAGGTATGGAATGGGAATACCGGAATCTTAATGGCAAATCCAATGAAGAATGCCCAGAACAGCCATCCCTGCTGATCAGCGGTAAGTGCGAGCGCCTGGAAACTGTCGATGTCGAACGAATGTGTGCCCGGAGTCTGAAGCCAGAGATAAATCAATCCCACCAGCATCAGCAAGCTTCCCGACAAGGTATAAATGAAGAACTTCAGGGTGATTCGAATACGATCGGCACCTCCCCACAGCAGACAGATGAACCAGATCGGAATCAAAGCAAGTTCCCAGAAAATATAAAACAGGAATCCATCAAGTGCTGTGAACACTCCGAGAAGTGCGAACTGCATCAGGAAGATCAGACTGTAGAAATTCTTATAATCCGGCACTTCACGATCGATGGAAGAGAAAATGATCAGCGGAACCAGTGCGTTGGTCAGCAAGACCATCAGCATGCTCACGCCATCCATTCCCATCTTGAAGCTGATACCCATGCTTTCCACCCAGTACTGATCAAACAGAAACTGAACACCGCCTTCAGGATTGAATGTCATGAGCTTCCAAATGGTATCTCCCAGCGGCAGCAACGAAAGCACGAGTGCAGCCATCGCAACGGATTTCCTTCCGGAGAAAGCTCTGACCAGGATCATGGCCAGCAAGGGGAACGATAACATCAGCAGCGACTGCATTTTATTGGATCAGACTACAAGCTTTAAAATAATAATAACGATAACAGCGGTCACCATGGCCAGTGCGTAAAAGCCGAGGTAACCCGACTGCACCCAGCGAAGCAATGAACCGGCACCTCGGGTCATTTCACCGAATGAATTCACGATGCGGTCGATGAATCCTTTCTCAATCCACTCATATGCGAAACCTGAAATGGCACGCAACGGACGAGTAATCAGTGCATCGTAAAATTCATCCACATAGAACTTATTGGCCAGCACATTGGCAAATCCGGTGACCTCATGATCAGGAGCAGGCACATGCTTTCCGGTAACATATTTTTTATGAACGGCAAAGATGATCAGCGCAAGCAGCAATACGGATCCGCCAATCAGCATGTATTCAAAAGTGTGAGAAACATGCGACGACGTATAGGCATCCGCGTAAGCGGTAACGGGAGCAAGGAACCCTTTCAGCAAATGCGGCGCATGGAAGATCTCCGGCATACCGATAAATCCACCTGCAATACTCAATACCGCGAGTACTATCAGCGGAATGGTCATGGTGGAAGGAGACTCATGAAGGTGTTCTTCCTGATGGCGGGTACCTCTGAACTCACCGTGGAAGGTGAGGAAATACAAACGGAACATATACACAGCCGTGATGACCGAACCAATGGCCAGCATGGCGAAAATGAAAGGTGAATGTGACCAGGCGCTTGCCAGAATTTCATCTTTGGAGAAGAACCCTGCAAAGGGAGGAGCACCGGCAATGGCAAGCGTTCCGATAAGGAAGGTAAGATGTGTTACGGGCATGGCTTTTTTCAAAGCACCCATTTTGCGGATGTCCTGCTCCCCTCCCATGGCATGTATCACCGAACCTGCGCAGAGGAACAACAATGCTTTGAAGAAAGCATGAGTAACCACATGGAACAAGGCTGTCGCGTAAGCGCCCACACCCAGTGCCACCACCATAAAACCTAACTGACTGACGGTTGAATATGCCAGTACTTTCTTGATATCATTTTGCTTCAGTCCGATCAGCGCGGCCATCAGAGCAGTTGCCAGTCCCACATAAGCGATAATTTCAGAACCCAGCGGTGCCATTACATAAAGCACATTGGAACGCACCACCATATATATACCGGCAGTTACCATGGTAGCGGCATGGATCAGTGCCGAAACAGGCGTCGGACCGGCCATCGCATCAGGAAGCCAGGTGTATAATGGTATCTGAGCGCTTTTACCCATCGCACCGATAAACAGTAACAGCGCAATGGCTGTGAACACCGGCTGATCGGCAGGCATGGCACGGGCCGCATCGAAAACATTGCTGTATTCAAGCGAACCGAATGTCTGGAAAATGAGGAACATACCCAGCAAAAAGCCCAGGTCGCCAATACGGTTCATGATGAAGGCCTTGCTGGCAGCTGCATTGTAATTGCTGTTCTTGAACCAGAATCCGATGAGCAGATAGGAACACAATCCAACACCTTCCCAGCCCACAAACATGAGTACAAAGCCGGAGCCAAGCACCAGCAGCAGCATGAAGAAAACGAACAGGTTCAAATAAGCAAAGTACCTGGCATAATCTTCTTCTTCATGCATATAACCGATGGAGTAAACATGAATCAGAAATCCGATTCCCGTGATCACCATCAGCATTATGATGGAAAGACGATCTACTAAAAACCCAAAGCTTATTTCAAATGCACCGGCCGACATCCAGGTGTAGTAGGTCGACTGAAATACCAGATTTGAATCAGAAAGCAGCTGCAGGAACAATCCGGCTGAAATGATAAAACTGCCCAATACAGACAGAGATGCGATCCAACCGCTGGCGGCACGGGGTACCGACTTGTTACCGATTCCGTTGATCAGGAATCCCAACAAGGGAAGAAGAGGTATCAGCCAGAGCAGTTTTTCCACAATTGAAATTTTACCACTTTAATTTATTGAGTACACCGATATCGACACTTCCGATATTGCGGAATACCATGACGAGTATAGCCAGGCCTACGGCTACTTCAGCAGCAGCCACCGCCATGATAAAGAACACCATCACCTGACCTGCCGGGTCAGAATGCATGGTGGAGAAGGTAACCAGAAGGATGTTCACGGCATTCAGCATGAGCTCAATGCACATGAAAATAATGATGGTATTCCTGCGGAAAAGCACACCCATGATACCGATGCAGAACAACATCACCGCCAGGATGATGTAGTTGTTCACATGGATCACATCGAGTATTGAATTGCTCATGCTTCAGTATTTTCTTTTTTACCAATCAGGGTGGCCCCGATCATGGCGGTTAAGAACAACAGTGCCGATACTTCAAACGGCAGCAGGAAATCGCGATACAAGGTTTTACCCAGGGTTTCAACCATTCCAATCTGGCTATCGACAGCAGGATTCATCATCAGTCCGTCGGCTGAGCGCAGTATTCCCACGAGAACAATCATCAGGATACCTCCTGCTACAACTGCAGTAGTTTTGGCAATGCCTGATTTCTGAGCTTCTGAAATGAAATTCTGGTTCAGCATCATAATTACATACAGGAACAGTACCATGATGGCTCCGGAATAGACAATCACGTGAACCGCTGCCAGGAACTGGGCATTCAGTAGAATGTAGTGCCCGGCAATGGTGAAAAAGCAAAAGATCATATACAAAACACTGTACACGGCTTTCCTTGAAAACACCACCATCATGGCACTGAAGAGTGTCAGGAAGGAAAGAATGTAAAAAAGGTATTGTGACATGTGTTGTGTTAGGTGTTCGGTTGGTCGGCGAAACCGGGTGCGAAAATAGGAATTCGCCCCGATACGTTAAAACTTAATTTTCAGGATTCCGGTGAGCTTTGAGACGGCCTGAAATATTGACCCGCTTATTATTATCGACAGGCTCTACCAGCTCATTCTTTCCATACAAGAAATTTCCTCGTTCAAAGTTGGATGGCACCAACCTGTCGGTGAGGAAGATGGCTTCTTTAGGACACGCTTCTTCGCACAACCCGCAGAATATGCATCTCAGCATGTTGATCTCATAAACGGAGGCATATTTCTCTTCCCTGTAAAGGTGCTCCTCCCCTTTTTTACGCTCGGAGGCTGTCATGGTGATGGCTTCCGCCGGACAGGCAACTGCGCACAATCCGCAGGCGGTACAGTTTTCACGGCCCTGCTCATCGCGCTTGAGTACGTGGAGCCCGCGGTAAACCGGAGTGAATTCACGCTGAACCTCGGGATATTTAATGGTGGTTTTCTTTCTGAAAAAGTGACGGAAGGTAATGATCAGTCCGCCGATGATGGCCGGGAGATAAAGTCGCTCCACAAGCGTCATCTGCTTGTTCACCACTACTTTGCTTCTGTTCGTTAACTGCATGGTGATGTATTATTGGAGGTTGAATGAAGTGGTCCACAGATCGTGTTTCCAAAGCAGGTAAACGGCTGTGATCACAATATTGAGAACGGCTAACGGGATCAGTACCTTCCAGCCCATCCGCATCAGCTGATCATAACGGAAACGGGGAATGGTCCAGCGGATCCACATAAAGAGGAAAATGAAGAAGAATATCTTGGCAAAGAAAGCTGCCACACCAATCAGGGTGACGGCGTTGTGCGACAATCCGAGGCTGTTGATAAACGGAATGTTGTATCCGCCAAAGTAAAGACTGACGATAATGGCGGACGAAATAAACATGTTGATGTACTCGGCAAAAAGGTAGAAACCAAGTTTCATACTGGAATACTCGGTATGGTAACCACCCACCAGTTCCGTCTCACACTCGGGCAAATCGAATGGCGTACGATTGGTTTCGGCCAGAGCACAGATAAAGAACAGCAGGAATCCCAGCGGCTGAACAAACACATTCCAGTGTGCTCCCGGCTGATCGGCTACGATTTCACGGATACTGAGGGTTCCGCTCATCATCACCAGTGCCACAATCGACAATCCCATGGCCAGCTCATAGCTGATCATTTGTGATGATGCACGAAGCGCTCCGAGCAGTGAGAACTTGTTGTTGGAAGCCCAGCCGCCAATCATGATTCCGTACACACCGATGGACACCACACCAAACACATAGAGGATTCCGATGTTGACATCGGTAATCTGCAGCATGAACTCCTGTCCGTTTATGATCAGTGAATTTCCCCAGGGAATCACCACTCCGGCCATACAGGCAGTGAGCATGGCCAGCGAAGGACCAATAATAAACAAGGCTTTATCGGCACTGCTCGGTATGATCTCTTCCTTCATGAACATTTTCACTCCGTCGGCCAGTGGCTGTAACAAACCAAAGGGTCCCGCTCTGTTTGGACCGAGACGATCCTGAAAGAACGCGGCCACCTTACGCTCGGCATAGGTAGAATACATCGCGACAAGCAGCGACACGGCAAACACGGCGACTACGAATATGATTTTAAAAATAAGTTCTGCGGTATCCATAGTCTCTTATTTGTCGCTGATTTGCTGATGCGCTTTCTCTGCCAGTTCCTTTTGCATTGAAACATCAATTTTCAATTGCTTCAGACTGGTATAATGATTTTGTGCGATCACTGAATGACGCTCAATATTACGGGGACCTTCAATTTTCCAGTCGCTGACTTCTTTCTTATCGAACCTGCATTCATTGCAGATCCATGATTCCAGTTCGCCGTAGCGGTCTTTGCGGCCTGTAACTCGAAGCACCTCGTTTCCACTGAGCCACAATGCCACTTTACCGCTGCACTTTTTGCAGTCGCGGTGCGCATCCATCGGCTTGGTGAACCATACACGGCTTTTGAAACGGAAGGTTCTGTCGGTGAGGGCTCCTACCGGACAAACATCGATCATGTTGCCGGAAAAATCTTTATCCACTACATTCTGAATGTAGGTACTGATCTCAGCTACATCACCGCGGTTGATCACTCCGTGAACACGACCATCGCAAAGCTGATCGGCCACCTTCACGCAACGGTAGCAGAGAATGCAGCGGGTCATGTGCAATTTAATCTTATCGCCGATGTCGATCTTTTCAAACTCGCGTCGCTTGAATTCATATCTCGACTTCGACAAACCATGTTCGTAGCTCAGGTCCTGCAGGTGACACTCGCCGGCCTGATCGCAGATCGGACAATCAAGAGGGTGATTAATCAGCAGAAACTCCACCACGCCTTTTCTTGCTTCCAGCAAATCGGGCGAAGAGGTATTCTCCACCACCATGCCGTCCATCACAGCGGTGCGGCAGGAGGCAACAGGCTTTGGCATCGGGCGAGGATCTTTTTCCGAACCCTTGGTCACTTTCACGATGCAGGTACGGCAATATCCGCCGCTGGTCTCCAGCTTCGAATAGTAGCACATCGCCGGAGGCACCACATCACCGCCAATCATGCGGGCAGCCTGAAGAATGGTGGTTCCGTCAGGTACTTCAATGGTGATATTGTCGATAGTTACTTTTGGCATTTTGATTTCGGTTACAAAAGTGATCAGATAACAGGTTCCAGATTGTTGACCCGGTAATAATGTCTGATATCTTTAATCCTTTCGGGATGCTTTACATATTCTTCAAACTCTGAGCGGAAATGACGGATGGCACTGGCAACAGGCCAGGCAGCGGCATCACCGAGCGGACAAATAGTTTTCCCTTCGATCTTGCTTTGAATATCCCAAAGCAGTTCAATGTCGGCAAGTGTAGCGTGTCCGTCGAGAAACTTGTGAAGTATTTTTTCCATCCAGCCGGTTCCTTCACGGCACGGACTGCACTGTCCGCAGCTTTCATGATGGTAGAAACGGGTGAAGTTCCAGAGGTTCTTTACAATACTGGTATCTTCATCCATGACAATGAAACCGCCCGAACCCAGCATGGTACCGGAAGCGAATCCTCCTTCTGAAAGCGATTCGTAGCTCATCAGTCGCGGCTCACCTGTTGGGGTCTTCAGCAGCATTTCGCCCGGAAGAATGGGCACGGATGATCCTCCGGCCACAACAGCCTTCAGTTTTTTTCCGTTGCGGATCCCGCCGCAGTACTGATCGGAGTAGATAAATTCTTCAACGGGAACACCGAGTTCAATTTCATACACACCGGGCTTGTTGATGTGCCCGCACGCGGAAATCAGTTTGGTACCGGTGCTTTTTCCAATACCTATTTTGGCATACTCATCACCACCCATGTTCACGATGTGCGGAACAGCAGCGATGGTTTCAACGTTATTTACTACGGTAGGACAACCCCAGACTCCTTTCACCGCCGGAAACGGAGGTTTGATTCTTGGATTTCCTCTTTTCCCTTCAAGTGATTCTATCAGTGCAGTCTCTTCACCGCAGATATAGGCACCGCCACCCGGATGTACATGCACATCGAGGGAATAACCGGTACCGAGAATGTTCTCTCCGAGCAGTCCCGCTTCATAAGCTTCCGCGATGGCTTCTTCCAGGATGTGATAAACATACAGCATCTCACCCCTGATGTAGATGTAAGAGGTACGGGCACCCAGCGCGAAACTTCCCACGATCATGCCTTCAATGAGAGCATGGGGAAGATGCGACATCAGATAACGATCCTTGAATGTTCCGGGCTCGCTTTCGTCGGCATTGCAGACAAGGTAACGCGGTACCCCGGGAGGCTTGGCTAAAAAGCTCCATTTCATCCCGGTTGGGAATCCCGCTCCTCCCCTTCCGCGCAAGCCTGATTTTTTCACTTCTTCCGTGACCTCATCAGGCTGCATGGTTTTAAGCGCTTTCTCCACGGCAGCGTATCCGCCGTGAGCGCGGTAAGCCTGAATGCCCCTGATTCCGGGCACATTGATGTTCTTTAAAAGTATCTGCTTGCTCATCACGCTTTGATCTTATCCTTTGCCCAGTGAGAAATATGTCCGTCACCTTTGGCGCGGTAATCATTCAGAATATCATCCAGCTTTTCGCAGGTGAGATTTTCATGGTAAGTTTGTCCGACCTGCATCATGGGCGCTGTGCCGCATGAAGCCAGACACTCCACCGTTTTCAAAGTGAACATGCCATCTGCTGAGGTTTGTCCTTCTTTGATGTTCAGTTTCTTTTCAAGATACTTCACCAGATCTTCGGCACCCATCAACCAGCAGGGACCGGTACGACATACTTCAATGACGCACTTGCCGACAGGCTTCAGATTGAACATCGAATAAAACGATGCGACTTCATAAACCTCAATGGGCTGAATATTCAAAATTTCAGCAACCTTGTCCATGACCGGCGCACTCAGCCAGCCTTCGAACTCTGCCTGTGCGATATGCAGCACCGGCAGCAAAGCCGACTTCTGCTTACCCTGAGGATACCTGCGGATGATCTTTTGAATCAACGCCGCCGCATCGTCACTGAATACTACATCGTTTTTATCTCGAAACATGAAGAGTGGTAAAGTAGTTAAGTGGTAAAGTAGTTAAGTGGTAGAGTGGTTAAGTAGTTAAGTGGTTGAGTGGTTGAGTGGCTTGTGAAACAATTTACGCGTCCAGTTCACCTGCGATGACATTCATGGAACTCATGGTTAATATCGCATCCGACAGCATACTTCCGCGGATCATTTCGGCGAAAGCCTGATAATAGATGAAACAGGGACGACGCATGTGCAAACGGTATGGTGTTCGGCCGCCATCACTCACCAGGTAATAACCCAATTCACCGTTGCCGCCTTCCACACAATGGTACACTTCACCTTTGGGAACATCCGTTTCACCCATCACAATCTTGAAATGCCAGATCAAACCCTCCATGGTGTTGTATACATCCTCTTTCGGAGGCAGGTAAAACTCGGGGACTTCGGCGTGGAAACTAGATTTATCGTCTAGCTTGTCAAGTTTGGCAAGGGCTTGTTTGATGATGGAAAGACTTTGCTTCATCTCCTCATTACGCACCATGAAACGATCATAGGTGTCGCCGTTGGTGCCAACTGGGATGATAAAATCAAAATCTTCGTAAGATGAATAGGGATTCATGGCACGCACATCATAATCAACTCCGGCGGCACGAAGGTTCGGACCGGTGAATGAATAATTGAGTGCAGCCTCCGCTGAAATCGGTCCGCAGCCTATGGTACGATCCATGAAGATCCGGTTACGGTTCAGCAGATTCTCAAATTCCTGAAGCACTTTCGGAAACTCGATGAGATACTTATCTATTTTTTCCCACACATTCTGATTGAAATCACGTTCAAATCCGCCAATCCTGCCAATGTTGGTGGTGAGTCGCGCGCCGCAGATCTCTTCATAAATTTCATAAATCTTCTCGCGCTCCTGGAACATGTATACGAAGCCCGTGAGTGCTCCGGAGTCCACTCCGATAACGGCGTTGCAGATGATGTGATCGGCAATCCGTGCCAGCTCCATCACAATCACGCGCATGTATTCAACGCGCTTGGGCAGCTTGGCGCCGATGAGTTTTTCCACCGTCATGTGCCATCCCATGTTGTTGATGGGAGACGAGCAGTAGTTTAACCTGTCGGTGATAGGCGTTACCTGATAAAACGGACGACGTTCAGCCAGCTTCTCAAACGCACGGTGGATGTATCCGATGGTAGGCTCAGACGAAACGATGATTTCACCGTCCATCTTCAGCACGTTCTGAAAGATACCGTGCGTAGCAGGATGCGTAGGACCCAGATTCAGTATCGTGTATTCCTTTTCCTGTGCGGGAAAGGTTTCAGGGCCGTTATGTTTTATTTCTGAGTTCAAATTAATTAAAGATTACAGAGGGAGGCAACGGGAATACAGATCGTACAAGAATGCCACATCGGACAGTGATTACAGATTTTAATAATCGTAAACGATTATTGATTAAACGACTTCACGATAGTACGGCTTGCTTTTGATTACCTCTAACAATAATATTTGTTGATTTTAAACTTTATATATTGAAAACCTTAATCACTTATCAATTCTATATTTCTAAATTTTAACTAACTGGTACAAACAGCAACGCTACATCTGTAATCACTATCCGATTCCGCAGCGACTGTGAATCCCTGCCTGCTGCAGGCAGGTGTATTCCTGCTGCCATCATCCGTAATCACTATCCGATTCCGCAGCGACAACGAATCTGTATTCCCGTTGCCATCCCTACCTCCCAAACATTTTATCATCCTTATCTTTCCTGAACGGATCCTCCAGAGGAAATTCTTTTCTCAGCGGCCAGCCTTCCAGACTGTCCATATTGAGAATCCTTCTCAGGTCGGGATGTCCGGTGAAACGGAACCCGAAGAAATCGTACGCCTCACGCTCCATCCAGTTGGCAGCTTTGAAGATGCCGGTAAGCGTGGGGAATACCGGAGGATCGTGATGAGTGAATGCCTTCAGACGAATACGAGCGTTTTTCTCCAGGTTGTGCAGCTGATACACCATGGCAAACTCTTTGGGAGCGTGCGGAAAGTGCATACCGAAACACGTGGTGAGGAAACGATAAGATAAATCGTTGTGGAGGAATTGTATGATCGGAACGATGCTGTCGTGATCAATGGTAATGGTTAGAAAATCATACGGGGTTTCCACTTCCAGGATCTTACTCCCGAAGCGGCTTTTCAGTGATTCCGCGATTGATTCGTGTGAGAAATCCGACATGGAAATTTATTTGATACCGTATGAATTCAACAATGCTTTGTACTCTTCCGAATCGCGGCGGCGCAGTGATTCATTCTGCACCAGCTCCTGAATTTTCAGAACGCCGTCGAGAATTTGTTCGGGGCGCGGCGGACAACCCGGTACATACACGTCAACCGGAATGATCCGGTCGATGCCCTGAAGTACGCTGTAGGTATCGAAAATACCACCACTGGAGGCACAGGCTCCGACTGATAATACCCAGCGAGGCTCAGCCATCTGTTCGTACACCTGACGAAGAACAGGTCCCATTTTCTTGGCAATGGTACCCATGACCATCAGCAGGTCGGCCTGACGGGGACTAAAAGAAAGACGCTCGGAACCGAAGCGTGCAAAATCGTAGTGAGCGCCCATGGTAGCCATGAACTCAATCCCACAGCAGGACGTAGCGAAAGGCAACGGCCAAAGGGAATTCTTGCGGGCCATTCCCACCATTTTATCCAGACTGGTGGCAAAAAAACCGGGACCTTCAAATCCCTCGGGAGCCTTGGTGATGTTAACCATTTAACTGTTGTTTGATAGAATGTGTTTTATGTAGAAGGTCGGTTGTTTCTGACCAAAGCTTTTATTTTACTCCCACTTCAAAGCTCCTTTTCTGACAATATAAAGAAATCCGAGCATGAAGAGTGAGATGAAGATGATCATTTCCACAAAGCCAAACATTCCAAGTTCCAGGAAATTAACGGCCCAAGGGTACATGAAGATGACTTCCACGTCGAAGAGTACAAACAGAATCGCCACCAGGAGGTATTTGATGGAGAAAGGAATACGGGAGTTGCCCTGAGGTTCGATACCGCACTCAAAGGTGTCGAGCTTTACCTCCGACTTTCTCTGCGGTCCCAGCAAGTGGGTCACGAAAATGGTAGTCAGCACAAAGCCGACTGCCACCACAAACATGATGGCTATCGGGAAATAATCAGATGGAACGCTTAATAACACCATAAATACAAGTGGTTGACAAACAACCGGATTTGTGAAATTGTTTTAAATAAGGCGCGGCAAATTTACACTTTTTTACTGCCGCAAAAGTACAATCAGCCGTGATATTTAAAACTGATCATTCGCAGGTTTTCAACAACCACGAAACCCGGCAAACTATAATGGAATTCAGATTGTTATTTGCGTACTTTTGACGGTTCCGGCATCTCAAAATTCGTTTGCGAAACGGATGATGGTGTGGGGTCAGATCAATCCAATCAAAACCTTAACCATCTCAATTACAATACTTAGCATTCCATGTCAAAAAAAGTTCTGATCATTGGTTCCGGTCTCGGTTCCCTGGCTTCAGCATTACGGCTGACCTCGAAAGGATATCAGGTGGAAATCCTGGAAAAATACCACCGCCCGGGCGGAAGACTCAACCTGATTGAAAAAGATGGTTTTTCATTCGACATGGGTCCCTCCTTTTTCTCCATGAGTTATGAATTTACCGAGCTATTCAAATCGTGTGGCATTCCTAACCCATTGAAATTAAATGAACTGAATCCGCTTTACGGTGTCTGGTTTGAGGGCAAAAACAAGCCTTATCTGATCCACAAAGACCTGGAAAAACTGGCTAAGGAGTTTGAAGGCATTGAGCCTGACATGGTTCGCAAAACCAAAAAATACCTCGAAGCGGCCGGTAAACTGTTCCACGATACCGAGAACATCGTCATCAAGCGTAATTTTAACGGCAAAGTAGATTACCTCTCGAAGCTGGCCACCGTTCCGTGGAAACACGCGCCCAAAATGTTCCGCTCCATGTGGACCGAACTGGAGAAAAACTTCGATTCCCAGGAGGTGAAGGTGATTTTCTCGTTAGTGGCATTCTTTTTGGGTTCGACTCCTTTCCAGACACCGGCCGTTTATTCACTGTTGAATTATACCGAATTGATCCACGATGGCTACTGGAACGTGCAGGGTGGCATGTATCAGATCGTGACTAAAATCAAAGAAATCCTTGATACCCGCGGCGTGAAGTTTCATTTTAATACCGAAGTGGTGGCGGTGGAAACTGCCGGTGGAAAAATTACCGGCTTCCGCGATCAGAACGGCAAATTATGGACAGCCGATATTTACATTTCCAATTCCGATGCGGCCGCTTTCCGTGGGAAGATCATGAAGCGCGAAAAATACAACACCCAAAAGCTCGATGCGCTAGAGTGGACCCTCTCCCCTTTCACTATTTACCTTGGTGTGAAGGGCAAGCTGGAAAACCTGAAACATCACAATTATTTTCTTGGAAATAACTTCAAAGAATACGCCGATAATATCTTCAAAACGTCGGTTAGTCCGAAAAAGCCATATTACTACGTGAATGTTAGTTCACGCTCCAATCCCGAATCGGCTCCCGAAGGATGTGAAAATCTTTTCATCCTTTGTCCGGTGCCTGATTTGCGTCACAAACCCGACTGGAGCGACGGCGATGAGCTGGCCAATAATATCATTGCTGATTTGTCGAAGCGCATCGGTTATGATCTGGAGGCTAACATCATGACCAAAACCATTCTGAATCCGATCGACTGGCAGAATCAGTTCAACCTTTATAGGGGAAGCGGACTCGGATTGGCGCACGGACTGAATCAAATCGGCGCTTTCAGACCGGCGAACAAAGACGAAGAATTCAACAATCTCTACTACGTTGGCGCCAGCACGTTGCCCGGCACCGGTTTGCCCATAGTAGTCATCAGTTCCAAACTTGTAACCGAACGTATCGAGCATGAGCATGCAGGAGTATAATCAGTTGTCGCTGGATCTGAGCACGGTAATTACACACCGTTACAGCACCTCGTTTACGCGGGGCATTAAAACGCTGCACAAACGTTTTCACCAGCCCATCTATGCCATTTATGGTTTTGTCCGTCTGGCGGATGAGATCGTAGATACCTTTCACGGTTTCGACAAAAAAGACCTGCTCACTAAACTCAAAACACAAACCTGGGAAGCGATCGATCAAAAGATCAGTACCAATCCGGTATTGCACGCGTTTCAGCTGGTGGTGAATGAATATAAAATTGATCGTGAATTAATCGAGGCTTTTCTGTACAGCATGGAACTCGATCTCGACAAGAAAACATACGACGACAGCTTTTATCAGAAGTACATCTACGGTTCTGCAGAGGTTGTCGGACTGATGTGTCTTCGTGTTTTCTGCGAAGGCGATAGTGCATTGCACGACAAACTCGTTGAACCCGCCCGACGTTTGGGTGCAGCTTTTCAGAAAGTCAATTTCCTCCGAGATCTCAAAAGCGATTACCAGGAACGCGGAAGGGTTTATTTTCCCGGTGTTGATTTCTCCAAATTCACCAACGACGAAAAGAAAAAAATTGAAGAAGATATCGATGCTGATTTTCGTGCCGCTTATCCCGGCATGATGCAGTTACCAAAGGATGTTCGCCCCGGTGTTTATACCGCTTTCATTTACTACCGCGAACTCCTCAAAAAAATCCAAAAAGTCCCCGCCACCAAAGTCATGCAGGCACGTATTCGTGTGCCTGATTCTGAGAAGTTGATTTTGCTTTGGAGGACTTATTTGAAGTTTGGGATTGGTTGAGGAATTTTGAAAGTTGAATTCTGAATTTTGAATTTGATTATTATTGAAATCTGCAGTACAGTAACTTCAGTTTCTGCGCTAAAAAATATCAGGATCTCCGATCCACTTTATGGATGCAACATTTGACTGCTTATATCAACACGACACAGGGTTAATATATTTCAAAATAAACTATTTTCATCAGCCTGCGGCGGGCTTTAAATTATCAAACAATCAAATCAATTACTTTAACCCTCCAGGTTAATCCTTGAGGCAACGCACCGAGAAACCATCCTGAAAATTACCGGAAAAATCATTCAATTCGCCGCTATAAAAGAACAGGAAACGAGAATATGCCTGATAATTGCTGTTATTACTTTGAGTAGAACTCCACCATATACCATCAAAGTTTATACTACCATAAACACCAAGGTAGTTTCGCGACCCCCCTGGCAGACCTGAAAAGCCGCTAATGTTAGAAGCCTCTACATTGGGTGATTCCCAAAAACCTGTACCAGCTTGTAATTCTCCAACAGTCTTCATTTTACCTCCGGCAGCAAGATTACCTCCAAGGAAAGTTGCCAAAATATCCCACTCACCATCGCTAGGAACATGCCATCCTGTAGGACATAATTCTCTAGGATCGGCTACCGCATACCAATTGTACAATTTTCCATAAATGTTATTGTATTGAGCAACGTCGTTGTATACTGAAAAGGCGCCTTCCGTTGTGTTTTCCCATTGAGTATTTGACAGGTTCGTAGGTATCAAATCTCCATTACGATAACGTGTAGTTTTCAAATTCTCCTTCATCCATTCTTGTGTACCTATCGTTATAGTAGTGTAGGTATTGCCGTCGATATCTGTTACAGTACCAGTATTGCTTGTGGAAGGAGGGTTTGGATTGCTGGAATCATCTTTCTTGCAGGAGATTATCAATACTGTTACTATCAGTAGCAGCAAACTGAGGAGAAGGAGGTTTTTCATAATGAATTTTATTTATTTGTTATACTTTATTTACACGATTTTAAAAGCAATCTGAATAGGTTAATCATTGTTTGAAATTTTGTTACCTGAATTCATCATTTTTCGACAAAAGTAAACTACACTTGTGTCAAATTCTGACAATGCAAATGAGAATTTAAATCTATTTTTCACTCTTTTCAGATCAAATAAATTAATTAAAAGGAGTATCCCGCTTATAAGCAAATATATAAAAAAAATCATAAAACATCAAATCATCGCCTATAATAACCCATCCCCTCATAAAAGATCATAACAATCATAACCAATCACTCCCTCACGAACTTCTCCCAGCTAAAATCCTTTGCTTTTCGCTTCACCCCGGCCGTTAGCGACTCTTCCAGGTTCTTTTCGTAAAATGCTGCGATGGCAGATGCGATGCTTTCGGGTGTGGTGTCGGTCACAAATCCTGCTTCGCCGTGCGGAACGATTTCGGGCAAACCGCCCACATTGGTCACCAGCATAGGCTTGCTGAAGTGATAGGCGATTTGCGTCACGCCGCTTTGTGTGGCATCCCGATAAGGTTGTGCTACCAGATCGGCAGCGCAGAAATAATGTCTGACCGCTTCTTTGGGTATATAATGGTCGTGAAGCAACACAGCATCTTTTAAACCGAGCGAATCAATAAGATCGAGATAGGGCTTTTTGTCTTCGTAAAACTCACCGGCTACGATCAACCTGGCTCCTGTACTTTTCACGCTCTCATCCGCGAAAGCACGCAGCAGCAAATCCAGACCTTTGTACTTTCTGATAAAACCAAAAAACAAAACGTACCTGGCATCCTGTTCCAACTGTAATGTTTTCCGCGCTTCAAACTTCGAGACCGGCTCCCCGAAAATATCATACACCGGATGCGGCTTCAGCTTCACGGGTTTTACCTGATCAAACTTTCGCAGATCCTCCAGCACACTTTGGCTCATCACCACAAAAGAATCGCAACCACCCGTAAAATATTTAGTGAAGGCAAAGTCACCCGAGCGACTTTCGTGCGGAATGACATTATCGCAGAGTCCGATGATCTCGGTTTTTTTACTCTTTCGTTTGATTAATCTGGCAATGGTACCCAGACACGGTCCCATAAACGGCAGCCAGTAACGGATGATGACCTTATCGGGATGTTGCTTACTGATATAAGATGCAGCTTTAAACCAACTCAAGGGATTCACGGAGCTGATCAGTGAAGTCACTTTAATCCCGTGCGGATGCTGGTCGCCTTCCGCCTTTTGAGTCTTGCCCGGAAACAAAAAGCCGGGATACTGCAGCGTGAATGAAACAATCTCCACCTCATGTCCTGCCTCCATCAACGCCCGGCACATCGCTTCGTTGAAATTGGCGATGCCGCCGCGCAAGGGGTATGCAGGACCTATGATGATAATTTTGGATTTGTTATGATTCTTTATGATCACTTATGATGGGATAAGTTATGAATTGATCGAATTAAAATATTTGAAAGGGCATCGGGAATACAGATTCATGTTCGCGGCGGAATCGGACGGTGATTACGGATACGGATTGGGTTAAGGTTTGGATTTTGTAAACAGATAATCCTGCCAACATTTCATAACCCAAAGGAAACAAAAAATTGGCATTGATAACCAATGAATTCAACGGCAAATCTTCAAATAATCCAAAATTAACTATAGTCAATTAGGTTCGGAATGGATTGCATTTCATATTTTTAGCACTTCGAAAAACACATGAACCATCCAACCATGAAAAGAATTTTACTTTCTCTCGCCATTTTGCTTTCCGGCACCCTGGCTTTTGCGCAAAAAGACAAATGCTACACCGATGAAGCTCACGGGCATCATCTGCACCAAAACCCATCACGCGAAGCCATCTACAAACAGAATGAAGAAATGGTACGCCGCTGGATCGAGAACAATAAAGACCAGATTCAATCTAATAAAGGCTCGGCTGTAATCAGCATTCCGGTTGTCTTTCACATCGTCTATAAAAACGCCACCCAAAATATTGCCGACTCCAACATCTACCGTCAGGTGGAGATTCTGAATGAAAGTTTCCGTAAAACCAACGCCAACTTCAGTCAAACGCGACCCATTTTCGATACCATCGCAGCCGATGTGGAGATCGAATTTTGTCTGGCTACTGTGGATCCTTCCGGCCAATGGACCACAGGCATCACCCGCACACAGGCTCCGTCAAGCGCTCAGTTCAATCCATTAATCGGAATGGACAATGTGAAGCGCTCAGCCAATGGTGGTAAAGATCCCTGGCCCACCGACCAGTACCTCAACATCTGGATCTGCGACATGAGTTTCCTCGGCATCACGCTGGTACTGGGATACGCGCAGTTTCCCGGAGGCGATCCGCTCACCGACGGCGTAGTGATTCAGTACCAGTTCACCGGTTTTATGCCGAACAATACTACCAACACCAAGGGAAAAACTACCGTGCATGAAGTGGGCCACTGGCTCGGACTGCGTCACATCTGGGGTGATGGACAACTTTCCTCTCCGCTTTGCGACTCTACCGATTATGTGGATGATACTCCGAATGCCGACACCGCATCACAGCAAACCTGCGTCATCAAAAATTCCTGCAGCAACGAATCGGCTTACTGGACCAGCCTCGGCATCGATCCGCCCGATATGATCGAGAATTACATGGACTACAGCTACGATGATTGCATGACCATGTTCACCAACGGACAAAAGGACCGCATGCAGGGATTCCTGAATACCGTCAGGGCGAGTCTGCTGACTTCACAAGGCTGTGTCACCACCGGTTTGCCCACCCTGGCGGGAAGCAATAATCAGGTCATTTCAGTCTTTCCCAATCCCTTTGCGGGAGATCTTTCCATTAACCTCAACCAACCAGGAAATTATACGGTGAACATTACTGACTTATCGGGACGACTGCTGAAAAAGCTGGAGGTGAGCTCCAATGTATCCTCAGTGGATGTTTCTGAATTGGCCTCCGGAATGCTGCTTTTTGAAGTGGTGCAGAACGGAAATGTGGTGCAGGTTGGAAAGCTGATAAAGACGGATTAAGTTAACCTGATTATGTTTCCTCAGTTAATTTCGGAGAAATAGAACGCGGATTTAACTGATTTGGCGGATTAACCCGGATTAAGATCTTGAAAAGCTCAGATTTTTTCTGCTATCTGATAATGATTCCTGTCGTGAGAGCTGCGTGAGATGAGCTCACCGAGGAATCCTGCTACGAAGAGCTGTGTTCCTAAAATCATAGCGAGCAGTCCGAAGTAAAAAAGCGGCCTGTCGGTCATGTTGTAAACGCTGAACGCGAACTTATCGACGGCCAGCTTTACAGCGATGCCAAATCCGATCAGAAAGCAAACCGTTCCCCAAAGTCCGAACAGGTGCATTGGTTTTTTGCCAAACTTTGAAACGAAAGTGATGCTAAGCAGATCGAGGAATCCGTTGATGAAACGCTCCCATCCGAACTTGGTGCTTCCGTATTTTCGGGCACGGTGCTCCACTACTTTCTCGGCAATACGACTAAATCCTGCCCACTTGGCGATCACCGGAATGTAACGGTGCATTTCGCCGTACACTTCAATGCTTTTCACTACCTCGCTGCGGTATGCTTTTAGTCCGCAGTTGAAATCATGCAGATTATTGATGCCGCTCATCTTTCTGGTGGCCCAGTTGAAGAGTTTGGTAGGAATGGTTTTACTGATGGGATCGTGACGCTTTTTCTTCCAGCCACTCACCAGGTCATCACCATCCTTGATCATCCGGTACAACTCCGGTATCTCATCGGGACTGTCCTGCAAATCGGCATCCATGGTAATCACCACTTCACCGCGGGATTCGGCAAAACCTGAATTCAGCGCCGCCGACTTACCATAATTTCTGCGAAAGCGAATACCTCTGACATTTTTATTGCCCGTTGCCAGTTGAGTGATGACGTTCCAGGAGCGATCACGGCT
>Ga0315903_10001190_pt1 | contig 39295 bp, 60 predicted proteins | sample LakEriMetagenome_7_FD_203524 | JGI IMG/M metagenome (GOLD analysis project Ga0315903, IMG submission 203524) | Freshwater fungal communities from buoy surface, Lake Erie, Ohio, United States - Buoy 2 MA119 | ecosystem: Environmental > Aquatic > Freshwater > Lake | place: USA: Lake Erie, Ohio... | reverse complement strand
GTTTGCAACAGCGTCATCAGACCCGAATGCGGGCACAGCCTCAACCGGCAACAGGTTTCCCGTGACGGCCAATGGAGACACGCTGGCAACCAGCGACAGTTGCGCGATTGTCAGGGGTGTTGGGGTTGCGCCGGGTTGCGCGAACAGCGATGCGGAAAAACCGGGCAGGACTTTGTTTGGAAGGGCCATTTTTCAATTCCTCAGTTTGGGTTGAACACTCTTGTCTTGTCAGGTTGGGATGTAGATGGTGCAATCCAAAAAGACTTGCGCCAAGTTTTCTTCATTGTCAAAACTGTTGTACAACCACATCACGTCTGCTTTGGAAATGTTGAAGCCCCCGCTTGAAGGGTTCCCAAACATCCCGCTGTAACCGTGCAGTGATTGTAGTATTTGATTGGAAATCGTGAAACCGTCTTCAACCTTTTGCGTGAACACGGAAATCTGAAAAACAGGGGTGTCGATGCCCTTGATTCCCTGAGTTGAACCCGTGTAGACCGGCTGGTGGATGTTGCGAACATTCCACACAATAAATTTCGGCTCAGTGGCAAAGTTCCGGTTGAATGAGGCATACACCGGCACAGGCGTGACGATGTTCGCCAGTTGGTACTGGATGGCTTGGCCGGTGAGGACAGGATTGAGTTGCGCCATTTACACCGCCGTCACAGGGTCTGTTCGGTAGCACATCAGCTTCACGCTCATGCGGTCGTTGGATTCGCGCACGTCCGTGATGCGCCAATCGTTGCCGCGCCAAGTGATTGAATACAAGTTTTGGTTGTCCACAATCGTTTTGGCGTTGGGCGTGTACCTGATGGTCAAGTTCACCATGTCCTGATACAGCCGGTATTTTTCGCTGATGCGGACGCTGTTGGACACGTCATGGACTTCCGCCCGCGTCTTGAACCATTCCGCTTGAGCAGTGCTTTGCTCCCCGAACCCGTTTTTGCCAAAGGTCAGGTTGTTGACGGAAATGTTTTCAAATCTGCGGATGCTCATTTACATCACCAGCGGTTTGTAAGGGCGCAGCAATGTCGCAACGCCAAAAGGGATTTCCTTGAGTTGGATTTCCGTGGTGTTGCTTCGGTTGTTGTAAAGGTGCGTGAACAACAACAGGCCAGCTTGCTTGATGACCGGGTACTGCGCCAGCGGGTTGGCCGCTGTCACGTATTCGCAAAACACCGGGCTGGTCATGTCACTGTTCAAATCGGTCGGCAGTGATTGCAGCACGATTTTGTTGCCAGAAGGGTCGTAATAGTATTGGTTGGGGGGTACTGTGACCAAGACCGGAATCGTTGCACCTGTCCAGTATTTAACTGCGCTAACGGTGACGCCGGGTTGCCCCGGGTTCTGATTCTGGCTTACCTCCGGCAAATCCAACGTCAAGGGCGTGCCGTACAGACTCGCCGCGTTGTACCAAACCCGGTAGCTGGTGGGGAAGATGGACAAGCCAATGAAATCCTCAATGGCTTGGCGCACCGCCAGTTCCAACGCCTCAAGGAACCCGTCTTGCGACTCGTCCTCAAACAAGTTGAGTTGGTTGGCAAGTTCTTGGGTTGTGAGCCATTGGGTGGAAATGTCCCGCCCAATCTGCTCAAACTTGGCGTAGTTGAACGGGTTGCGCGTTGGCGCACCGTAGCTGAGATAACCCAGTTGCTCAACGCTCATGGTTCACCTCATTAGGCTGCGGACACTCGGACGCCAGCAAACGGGTCACGCACGCTGGACACAATCCGTTTTTCCGCGAACATGGTGATGAAACCGGGGGCTGTTTGCTCAAACCCTTGAATTGTCATCTGCTCTGTGTCGCCAATGGTCAGGAAACGCGGCCAGTTGCCAAGGTAGGCAGGGAAAGCATCGCTCAGGTACGGGTTGGCAATCACAGGGAAGCCAAACACGTTGCCCACGGCTGAACCGTCCTTTTCGCCAATCTCAAGGAACAAGGGCATGCCTTGTGTGTCCTTCAACTGACGCAGGGTCTTGATGAGGGTAGGGGTCATTTGCCACATAGTTCCGGGCATAGACCAGTATTGGGCTGGCAAGGCGTCAACAGTGTCAACAATCTTGTTGTAAGTCACGGTCACGCCGCCCAAGCTGACGTTGGCAATCGTGTGAATGCCGTTGGTCATGTTGACGCCGCTTGTGCCATACGCACTTGCCGCGCCGCTCAGGTAGCTGTTCAAACCGCGCAAACCAGATTCGCCACCGGTCGTGGTGGTGGTGGTTCCGCTTTGATCGTTGTTACGAACCATGCTCAATGCTTCTTGTTGAGCAAACTCAAGGGCAAGGTCATCAGCAATGGTTGGGTCAAGGGCATTAACGTCCGACAGGACGGCAGTGCGAATCGGAAGTTGTGCCGTAATGACGCGGACAGGCAACTGCCAGATTGTGGTGTCTGTGTTGGGCGTACCGCTGTTGGGCGTGAAGGTGTAGCCCCAAGGGTTTGCTTGGTTGGTTGCGTTACCTGTCTTGGCAACGAACTGCATGTCAGAACCGTTCACTGGCACTTCGCGTGCAGCCATCCGCAAAGGGTTGGCAAGGCGCAGGGCAGCAAACGCATCGTCAAAAACAACGCGGCCACCGACATTGGAACCGGAACCGGTCAAGGCGGATGCTTCGCGCAGGTCTATGTTGACGGCAGTGTGCTCCATCAGGGCTTGCTTGATGCCGCTCAGGACTTTTTCGGTAGTGTTCATGGCGTGTGTCCGTATGTGAAAAGTGAAAAAAGGCAAGGGCCGTAGCCCCTGCCAATGGCTCACTGCAATCAGGTCGCAGTGCCGGTGGAACGATAGCGCACACCAGCATTGGGATCACGCACGCTTGTCGCAAGTCTTTTTTCCCCGAAAAAGGTTATAAATCCAGGGAGTGTCTGGTCGTACCTGCGCATGACCATGTTGAGGCGGTCAATGATGGTGTGGTAGCGGCTCCAGTCAGCAAAAAACATTGGGTACAAGCTGTTTGTGCCAGCAGCACCGGTAGTTGTTTGCGATGGAGTGTCAACGTACTTGTTCACCACAACGTCAAAGCCCAACAGTTGGCCCACGATGCCCTCAACCGACAAACCTTCATTACGGTTGAAGATGGGTGCGCCGTTGTTGTCCTTTAGGCCGCGAATTGCGTTCAACAGGATGGGGCTGATGACGAACTTCGCGCTGTCTGTCCAGTACTCTTGCGGCAAAGCATAAATGAGGTTGATCACATCGTTGTAGGTGATGTTGTTCGCGCCCACGGTGTTGCCGTTGGTGGTCAACTGGTCATAGGTAGCCAAGTTGTGCAAGCCGCTGGTGGAACCTGTACCGCTGGAACCAAACGCCGACACGGAAGTTGTGCCGCCTGTGTAGGTTGCGTTTGCGCCGGGATATTGGTCAAGGCCACGCACGCCGTCCGCGCCACCTGTGGACACGGTAGTGCCGGAACCGGTCTGGTCATTGTTCTGAATCATGCTGAGGGCTTCAGCCTGTGCGAACTCTGCCAGCATGTCGTCAACCACGTTGGCTTCCAAGCCGTCAATGTCATCCAGCGCAGCAGTTCGGATGGGGAACTGCACGTTGATGTCCTTGAGGACGATTTGCCAGATGCTGGTGTTTTCCGTGGTGGGCGTACCGTTGTTCTGGATGCCATAGCCCCACTGAGCACCAGCGTTGCCGGTCTTGACGCGGAACTGATAGCTGGAACCGTCAGTTGCGACAGTGCGAGACACGCCGCGCAGGGGGTTAGCCAGACGCAGTGCGCGGAACACGGGGTCATACCCGGTGCGGCCACCCTTGCCATCACCGCCAGCGGTCAGGGCAGAGGCTTCCTTCAGGTACGCATCCATTTGGCTTTCGTCTGCAAAAATTTGCAGTTGCTTTTCAAAGGTGGACTTGCCAGCGGCCAACTCTTTCAGTTGTTCGCGCACATGACGGTTCACGTCAACACGCACGGACTTGGCTTGCTCTTTGTGGATGGCGGGAGTGCCCACGGCCGCAACTTTAGCTTCCAGTGCGTTCACCATTTCGCTGAATTCGGCCTTGATGGCTTCAACAGCGGCAGGGATTTTGGCTTCAACAGCGGTGATGCTCTCAGCTTGTTTGGCTTCGATGGCATCCAATTTTTCAATGATTTCTTTTTGCATGGTTCAACCTTTCAGTCGTTGGTCAAGTTGTTTCAACAGTTCCCGCTGCTCCAATGCGGCAAGAATCTGCTGTGCTTCGGTCACTTCCGCGTCAGAATCGCTCTGTGCGGGCGTGTTATCAGTTGGGAATTGGACAGCCTCACGCTGACTCAGAACCTTCCTGAAAACGGACGCGGAAGTGACCGCATCCTTCTTGGACAAGCCAGCTTCACGCAAAGCCTTTTCCAAAATCTTCAAGTCAGCAGTGCCATCTTCCCGGAAGAATTCCAGCTTCTGCACTTCTGCTTGGGGGTTGTTGGGGTACATCACCACGGACACTTCGCGCAGACCGCCTTTGGTGATTTGAAAGTAACCTTCATCCCAGTATTCGCCAGAACCGGCAGGGAAAACACTGCCGTCTTCCTTGACCCACTGGAATTCTTCAGCATACGCGCCAACAGACACGCCGCCAAACATCGCGGCTGATTCCGTCATCACGTTGTAAAGGTCTGCGCCTTGAGTGGTGTTAAGGTACAGACGCCCTTTGGCGGTCATGCCCTCATCGTCAAACGCGAATTCTGTCCATTCGCCCACCGGGATGGCGTCAGCCGCATGATTCACGAACATTGGCAGGGGTCTGCCTGACTCGGTGAATTCTTTTGCCCAATCCATGAAGCCTTCGGGCTGATAGTAGAACTTGCGTCCATCAGCCCCTTCCCTTGGCCCCCATGTGGTGACTTTGGCTTCAATTCTGCCGGTGGGTGCGGTTCCCTTTGCGGCTTCCACCGCCAGTTTGGCCTCGCACACCAGCATCACGTTTTTTGTCATAGATAACCTCATCGACTTTGGTTGTGTCAATGTCGTGTATTGTTTTTGGTGGCCGTCCCCGTCTTTTTGGCGCAGGACTTGGCTTGATTGTTGCCAAGGATGCTACCATCAAACGAAAAATCAGCGACATTTATTTGCCGATGTTCATCTTGCGGGTTTGATTGCCCCCGCCACCGCCCGTGTCTTGCGGGCTTGTCCCGGGAATTGGCTCAACGCCTCCCTTGTCCCCCACCAGTTCGTCCGCGCCTTCCATCTTGGGCATCCCAAGGTATTCGCGCCCCTCATTGGGGGTCATCACGCCAGCCTTGACGCCTGAATTGACGAAATTCATCTGGTCAAGTGGTGCGCCCTTCAGGAAGTTCTTGGTGTCAAACTCAACGTACAGGTTGGGGTAATCGTTGAACAACGCTTGCTTCAGCTTCTGTTGGGCGTTCACCAGAATTGGGTACATGGTGGATTTGTAAAATTCATCCAGCATGGTCTGCGTGTTGTTGTACTTGGATTCGCCCACGCCAATCATTGCCGCTGGCACGCCGTACAGGGCGCAGATGCGTTTCATGGTTTGGGTCTTGAGGTTGGCAAGGTCGGTGTCTTGCAACGTCAAGGGCTTGACCGCCTCATAGCGCATACCTTGGTCAAGCAACATGGACTGACCGGGCTTGCTCAGGTCTGTGCGCTGGCTTCCAATCATGCTGCTCCACGCTTCCTTGAGGCGTGCGGAAATTTCCTTGAACTTGCTGTCCGGGATGACTTGCTCGGTCACAAAAATGCCAGACGGCTTGGCTCCGTTGAGCATCACGTAGTTGGCATAAATGTCAATGTCTTGGTCAAGGCCAACCAGTTCAGCGGCCAACATACCTTTGTTGAAACCAGCGGAACCCTGCCACGCTTGGTCTTTGCAGTGCATGACTTGGTAGTATTGCAGTGGCTCATCCTTGCTGAACCCGTATGAGGGAGTGGACAGCCTGTATGACGGGTAACGGGTTTCGGTGATGGTCACAGCAATCAGCGTGGAATCCAGCACGTACATTTCCAGCGGCAGTTGCGTCATCTTTTTTTGGTCTGCTCTCCACCAGAGGGTGAAGGCTTCGCCAAGCATTTCGTGCCACATCATCCACTGATACCAAAACTCATATTGGCTTTGGAAATTGTTTGGGGCTTCCAGCAGTTTCAGTGCGGCCTTGGCGCGTTGCTTGTCGCGGACACCAACTTTGTCTGAGGCAAGCGCATCCACGTATTCGCCGTCATCGCTTCTGCACATAATCCTGATGGGAAGCTGCGAAATTGCACGCGCCTTTGCGGAAATGCACGACATGACAGTGCTGTTGCGGGATAACAGGGAAGTGTCAACCGGGCGTCCCGCATCCGTGGCACTGGACGTGGTGACGTACAGGATTTGCGTGTTGACGGTGGGCCGCTTGTTGTCGCCTTGGTAGACGATGTTGTTGCCCAAAGCAGTTTGGCCGAAAAGCGTGTTGGCTTCGTTGGCTTTGGTTGCTTTCCGTTTGAAAATCTCAGGGATGCCGCGCAGTTCCATATCATTCCTCAAAAGGTTCGGAAGCCAAAACCACTCACTGCGGGATTGTCCAAAGAACAGTGCATGGCGATGATAAGCGCGATTATGCCATCCACTTTGGCACTTTTGTCAGCTTCGTTCTTGCGCACCTTCACGTTTCCGTTCACATCCTCATACACCTCACAGTTCCCAAGCTGCCAGCCCACAAACGGGTTTCCGTCATGCTTAATGGCGTGCTGCATGATGAGTTTTTCGGTGTGTTTGGACGGGTTTGACAGCACGGCCATGCCTTGGCCCACCTTTTTGACAGGCAATCCGGCTTCGTGCAACCGGGCCACAAGGGACGCCGCGTTGTAGGCGTCATACCCAATTTCCTTCACATCGTTGCGGTTGCACTCGGCAATGATGTAGTCGCTGATTTCCCGGTCATCCATCACGTTGCCCTCAGTGACGTGCAAAATGCCCGCCTGACGCGCCACACGGAAAATGTCCAAGTAGTGCTTAGGGATGAGGTCATACCCGGCTTCCGGCATGAAGAACTTCCAGTGCGCCTCATAGTCATCCTCAGCGTAACGCTTGAGGGTGCACACGGCATTCAGGTCACGGACGGCCGCAAGGTCAAAGCCGATGAACACCGCTTCCGGCTCCCGGCCAAGGTTCGCCACGTTGCTGCATTTCGGGCTGTCCCAATAATCCCGGTCAACCCATGCGCTGTTTGCGCTGACGTAGATGTTGAGGGTCTTGCACAGGAACTCGTTGAGTGCCGCTGGCTTGTGCTTGGCTTCTTCCGCCCGCTGCGCGATGGCTTCCTCAAACACGCTGATGCCGTGCATAGGGTTAGCCTTGGCCCACGTTGAGGGTTCCCGCCAGTCATCCCCGGGGTCAAGGCTGTACAACAGGCCAAACCAACGCGGGTTGTCCTCCGCTTCCCCAGACAGCATTGCCTCCAGCAACTGCATGTCTTCATAAAACTTGGTTTCCTTGGTGAAGCTGGCCGTGGTGATGTAAACCCTGAGCGGGTTCTGACGCGCCACCATGCCGGAAAACATCACCTCAATCGTGTTGCGGTCAACAATCTGCGCCGCTTCGTCAATGATGACGCAAGACGGGTTCAGGCCGTCACCGGACTTCTTCGTGTCCCGGCTCAGGGCTTTGAACACGCTTTGGCTGTCGCCGCGCTTGACGATTTGGTAACGGCTGACACCGTACAGGCCGCTGACGTCACCGGGCATGGCCTCAACAAAACCCTGCGCCGCGTGAAACACCAAGCTGGCTTGGTCACGGTTGGTCGCCAGCGTGTAGACCTCCGCGCCGGATTCGCCCCATTGAAGTTCATACAGGCCGATGACCGCAATCAGGGTTGACTTGCCCGCCTTCCGGGGGATGTACACGATGACGTCCGTGACCATCCGCCGTTTTGGGTCTTTCTTGCTTCGGAACCCGTAGATGGCGCATATCAGGAAAATCTGAAACGGCTCCAACACCAAGGGTTTTCCCGCCTCCGGGCCTTTGGTGTGGCACAAGGTGGACGCGAACTCAAGGAAGTGCTCAACATACTTGACGTGGAACTCATACGCCCATGACCTGTCCTCAAGCTGGTTCAGGAACCGCTGACAGGCAAGCCGGATGTTGCGGCACACGGAAATTTCGCCCCGTGCCACTTGAACCGCGTACAGGATGCCATCTTGATAGTCCATGGCTCAACCCACCAGCAACATGGGTGGCGTGGGCGCGTCACGCCCTTTTTCCCGCCAAAGGTGAAGGCAAAACGGGTGCAGATTCACATACTCGGACGCCGGTGGGTGGAACTGGATGACGCAATCCTGCGGCTCCCAAAACAACGCCTTGACCTGACACATTTCATCCCAAGTGGGGCAACGGTCTTTGCGGCTGACGCTGACGTGTTCCCACCCCATGCCGTCACTGGCGATGATGCGCAGCTTTTGCTGATGCTTCAACGGCACGATGAAGTGGCCGTTGCCCGCATCGCCCGGGGGGTAGCCGGGAATCACAACCCGGTATTTTTCTGGCACTCGAAATGTCATGGCCCGTTCAGCAGTTTGGAATACTTGCCGCCCTCTTGCTTGTTGGTCGCCAGCCGCCCGCGTGGGGTCAGGCCCAATTCGTTCATCAGGACGATGGCCCGGGCCAACGCCTTGTCACCGGCTGTCAGGAAGGGATTTGGCCCAATGGTCTGGCCGTTGTTGAACTGCGTGATGATGCCGCCCTTCTGGACGCCCTTCCAGCACCGGACGTAAATGTCCAACTGCGCGGCCAACGCCGCCAACACGTGCTGGTCTTGGTCGCTTCCAATCCCGTAGGTGTCCCACAGGAACTCACTGGTGTCCTTCACGAACTTGTCCCTGTCCCATGCGTCCGGGTCATCCAGCCAGACGGCTTTGGGGATGCGTGAGCGGACGTTTTCCGGCAGGGGTTCCGCCTTGTGCGCCGCCCGGGTTCCGTGGACAAGGTGCAATTCTGGTGGCAGTCGGTTGGTCATTTTTTCCCCTTTTCCCGGGAATTCCCCGGGGGACACCCCCCCTCCCGAACTCGACTTGCGCGTAATTCGGGACGCGCTTGCTTCTTAGTGGGGGCAGAATTTTTAAGTTTCAAACGAAAAATCACGGGTTTACCCTCACTCGCATGGCGTAGTCATCAATCGTGAGGTGTTCGACACCCGTTGGCGTGTAGTGCTCAATCACTCCGTGTTTCTCCTGTCCTGTCTTGTATGAGTGGCAAGGCCCGCAAAGGCTTTGAAAGACGTTGTTGAGGAAAGCACCCTTGCCTACCTGACGCCACGGAAACAAGTGGTCAACGTGCTTGGCGGCTTCCACCCTTCCCCTGCTCAGGCATCCTTGGCACAAGGGCTGGATGCTCAACTGTCTTTGCCTGACGCTTCGCCATGCTGGTGTCTGGTAGATGCTGTCTGTTTCCCTTGGCGCGTAATTCCTCCCCCCGTGTTCATGGCAAAAGCTGTTTAGCTTGGTCTTGGGGTTTGGGCATCCAAGGCTTTGGCACTTGGTGTACACGGGTGTTGACGGCATAGGTCAATCCCAATGGTTGGCAAAGGCTTTGAGGGGGTAAAACACAAGGCTGTTCCTGTATCCCCCTTCCTTGGTGGGCACGATAGGCGTCACCCCGTGGACGTTGCGCCATGCCGGGTAAACAAGCATTGAATTGTCGCGGCTGTCCATCGTGGCCCCGTAATCCGGCACAGTCGTGTTTCCGCCTCTGGCGTTGTGCTTCTTGGCGATGATGACGTTGGCGCATCCCTCAAGGTTTCCAGCATCCCGGTGGAATGACGCGCTAATGTTGAAATTGCTGATGCTGCTGGTGAACAGTTCCCCAAAACGGAATTTTGGCGGGATTTTTTCTTCAATGATGGCTTTCTGTTTGTCGTATAGGGCAGGGGCAACGTCCTTGATTACCTTGGCTGATTCCTCAGCGGCCAACAGCATCGCTTTGATGAAAGTTGACGCGGACGGGACTTGGTGAACGCTGCTGATTGACGGGTATGGCCGTTTCATGTGCGGCCTTGGTGGAACACTTCCCAAAATAGTGCTGAACTGTTGAACACGCTCGGTCAGCCCCTGTTCGCCGCTTGTGCGGTTCATCATGCTCTTGGGGACGCGCTCTGACAGGAACTCGGCATTGGCAACGTCAATCAGCTTGCGCAGTTTCTCAGGAATTTCCTTGAGGTAAAACCCTATTGGCTCCCCATTGACCGTGAACACCGTGTCTTCAGTAATGTTGGGCTGAATATCCCCGCACACGTCACCCACTTTGACGCTGTGCTGGACTTGGAACAGTTCAACGTGTCTCATGCTTTGCCTTCTTTCAGGAATTTCTGTTGGTAGTTGGTGCGCCGGAACTCGTACAGGACTGACCAATCAACGCCCACAGGGACGTTTTTTTTCATTGCCTCAATTTCTGTCCTCATGCGCTCAATGTAATAGCCCACGTACCTCTTGCCCAGCTTGACCTTTTTGTAGGCGCACAGGGTTGTCTCGATGTTGAACAGGTTTTTGTGGCGAATCGCCATGCCGTTGATGCGTTGCTGAATGTCGCCAAACCCCTCATCCAACGCGTCATAGTCTTGCCCCGTCAGTTCCTTGTCAACAAAATGCGTGAACAGGTCTTTGCGGCCCAAGGCCAAAGCCAGCCCGTTGCGGCAGCTTTCGGCTTCGCGCAGGGAAAGCGTGTGGGGAATCATTGGCGTGTCGGTCAGCACTGACACCAGTTCAAGGTAAATGAACATGGTGAACCGCCCGAAATAGTGGATGTTGTTCAGCCGCCCATAGGCTTTCACGTAGGTTTCCACAGGGTTATCCACACGAAACCCACCGAAATACTCTTGTTGGCTTGGCCCGACAATGTCCCGGTATGAGCGGAAGGCGTTGACGAACTCGTTGTTGCTTCGGACGCGGGCACGGTCTGTTTGGAAGACAAGGCGGTTGCGGTTGGCGTCCCACCAGCGTTGAAGCCGGTTCACGTCCACGTTTTCGTAGTCAGGAAATTCGTTGTAGATGTAGAACACCGTGGGTGCGCAGTAGCACGTCCCAAACAGGAATGCCAGCCAATATCGCTGTTCCATGCTCAGTTCATAGCGGTCTGCGATGTAGCTGAGGCAGTCATTTTGGGGGTCAATATCCCCCGCAAGACTGCTTGCCCGGTGAAACGTCAGGAACTCGGTCACGCTGTCCATTCGTGCACCTCATAGGGGTTCATCTGCGCGGGTTCCATCCGGCAACGCCTCAAAATGTCGGCAGTAGAACCAATGAAGGTTGCACCGTAACGGTCGCCCCTGTACCCGGGCCTGCCCTCATTGCGAAAAAACGCAAGGCGGTGCGAACTGAGTGTCAGGCCACTGAACGTCACTTTGGACTTGAGCAGCTTCATCCGGTCTTTGGCCTGAAGCATGATTTCACCGTCATTGTCGGAACTCATCTCAATGCGGTGCGCGGCTTGCATTTCCGCCTTGGTTCTCATGTCAATCACCCCGTTGAATACCAACCACTCATCGCCGTGGCGCAGGGGCTGGTTGTTGAGGTGGTTGCGGTAATCCCCGCTGGTGCTGTAACGGCAGTGACCAATCAGCATTGTGGGCGTCCTGATGCTGTCCAACAGGGGCTTCAGGGTGTTGCTCTTGTACTCAATCACCGTGCCGTCCTGAATGGCCGCATAGCCGTAGGCGTGCATGCCGCGAATCTTGGACTCAATGAAAAGCTGCTTGAGCGTGTCAATCGCTTCCTTGGACGGCTCAGGGCAAACAAAACCTATGATGGCGCACATATTTGCCTCAGTTCGGCTTGGACTTCCTCAATGCCACGGTTGTTGTCAACGATGTGCAGCTTGAAGGGGTAGTATTTTTTCATGGCGGGCAACTTCTTGATGAAGCTGTAATGCGCCTTGAATTTGTTGACGTTGTAATCGGCCGCACCACGGTAAATCGTCCGGGTCTTGACTGTCTCCGGCAGTGAGTGAAGCACGATGACGTGAAGGTCTGTCAGGCGCGTCAGCCGCACCATCATTGGCTCGGTCTGGAAAATGCACCCGTGAATCACCATGTCGGACTTGCTGGCCTTGACCTCATCCACAAGCTGTTGAACGCTTCGGATGGCATCAAGGCCCAGCTTGCCGCCGATGTAGTTGAACTGCGGGAAGGTCTGTTCAAGCAGGTTGGCTTGGGTGGTTTTCCCGCATCCGTGATACCCCACCAGATAAAAACACTTCACGCACTCAGCTTTTCTTTTTGACTGCGTAAATGATTGATAAGCATCAGCCCAACATAGCCGCCCTGCTCACGCCACCACTTCACCAGTTCGTTGGCTTCCGGGTAATGCTCCGGCTCAAACTCAATCTGTATGGCCTTGCGGACGCCCTTGCTCATCTCATCAAGCTGGTCGTCAATTTCCTCATCTTCCAACACGGAATAATCCACGTCAGCGGACTTGAGTTCAGACGGGTCAAAAGCCAACAGGTCAATGTCAAAGCCCGCGTCACGCAGGTCTTGAATCTCCAACTCCAGCAGTTGTTCGTCCCAACCGCTGTTGAGGGCCAGCTTGTTGTCCGCAATGATGTACGCCTTTTTTTGGCTGTCCGTCATATGGCCCAAGTCAATCGTGGGCACTTCGGCCAAGCCCAACAGGACTGACGCTTGCCAACGTCCGTGTCCGGCAATGATGCCGTTCTCACCGTCCAACAGGATGGGCTGTGTGAAGCCGAATTCCCTGATGGACGATGCAATCTGCGCCACCTGCGCGTCACTGTGAGTGCGGGCGTTGCGGGCGTATGGCAAAAGGGTGCTGACCTTGCGGTAGACGATTTTCAGCTTGCTGTCTTGTTTTGTCATGGTGGTTCCGTTCAGGAAAGTTCGCGCAGTTGGTAAATGGTCTGGCTGACCAACAGGCGGATTTCGTCCACCACGTTTTGCAGCCAAGAATCAGCCGGGAAGGTCGGCATTTGTCGTGTCTCGTCAATGGACTGAGCCACCATCAGGAAGTAATCCAGCGGCTCACCCTGCGGGAACTCATAGCCCTTGGGGAACAGGGCCGGGTCAACTTTGCCGTATTTGCCCTGAAACCCCTCAGCAAAGGCGTCCACCAGCGGAACAATCTCCGTGTAGAACGATTCCAGTGCCTCATGGTCGCTTCGGCTTGGCGTCAGCCAATGCTCAAGCTGGGCCGTTGTGCGGCAGTGAAGCAAGTCAACCACCATCTGAGTGCCAGCCCCCATGCTGTTCGACTCTTGAACCCTGCCAATGAACTTTGCCATGTGAATTCCTTTTCAGTTGCGCCCCATTGTAAGTTGTCTTATGGTGTCATTCAACACGCCCAACTCGGTTTTTTTCAACACGTTCCAAATTGACCTGCGCCCGTGGATGCCGTTGTGACTTCCTTGGTGGCAGTCTTTGCACAGCGGAATGCAGGTGAATTGCATGTGCTGTTCAACGTGGTGAGCGTCTGACGGGCCTGATGCGCCGCACACACCGCAGTTCATTTCCTTGATGCGGGCCAAGTGAACGCGCTCACTGGCTGAAATCTTGTTGTTCATTTGAGGTTCACCACTCGGTGTCCGTTTGACTTGATGTAATCCGCTGTTTTTTTCACCATCCGTTCGTACTCTGCCCGGGTGATGCTTTGGCGTTGAATGTCGTGATATTCGTACACCCCACGGGCAAGCTGCAAACCCCGCCCTGTGAATCCCATTTTGCGGGTCTTTTCGTAACGCTCCGCCATGCCCGCCAGTTCCTCATTGAACGCTTCACAGGCTTCAAGGGCTTCCGGGCCAATGCCGTTTTCCGCCATTCGCTCACAGATGTTGAGCATATCTGCCAACAGCCGGTATTCCCACAGCGTCCCGCTTCCCTTGGTGATTGATTCAATCGCGCTCAGTTCCCCAAAACGCAATTTGTCCAGTGATGCCTTGTCGGTCATCGCCGCACCCTCCATTGCCAACAGAATGGGATTCACTCTGTCATAGATTTTTCGTCTGGTTGCTTTCCTCATCTGTGTGAACTCACTGTCATGCGCTCGGTGGCTTGCCGGGTGCGCCAAATCTCAATCTCAAGGCGTGCCGCCTCCAACTGCCAGCGCAGTGTTTCCTCATCCTCAATCGCCACGGCCAAGCCTTGTAGCAACTGCCGGTATTCCTTGTCAGCGTATGCCTCCCGCTCTTGCGCGTTGGCCGCTTCAATGCCGCGCATCAGCGCGTCTTTCATCAGCAGGGCTTTTTTGCTCTTGCGAAATTCCTCAAGGTGAACGCGCCGCCCTTTGGCGTTGCCATACGCGGCTGCGTTTTCCCGGATGAACTCAGCGGCTTTGTCTGGTAGGTCTGTCATATCACTCCAATCACTTTCAGGGCATCTTCCGGGCTGTTGACCACGGTCAGTGAGCCACCTGTCCAATCCCTGTGCCAAACCACTTGGTCAGGCGTCAGGCGTCTTTCGCTTGGCGGCTTGCTGCCGTCCTTGACTTCCATCAGGCAGGTGCGCCCACGGAAGCCAACCAGCAGGTCAGGGCAACCCCCGCCAATTGACGCAAGGGAATGAACCGTTGCGCCCACTTGCCTCAGCACGTCAATTACGGCTTGCTGATTCGCGTCTGTTCTTGCTGCGCGTCTCATTCATAAGCCTCTTGAGGTTTTCCAAGGCTGGCTTGCCCCGTTTTTTTTCAATGTCGCGGCAAATGTCATCCCACCACCCCCGCGCTTCCCCCGGCCCATATTCCCGTGCCCGTTTTTCGTATCGGGTCATCCACTCCCGGGCTTCGCACTCCGCCCGCCATTGCTCCGAATTGGTGCTCACTGATTTCCCCCGTCATAAAAAGTGCCCTTGTGATTGTGGCCTCGGAATAATCCCAACCATCACGCACCCTGTCAAGAATCGTCTTGGCTTGAACTGCGTTCATTTAATGCTGCCCTCCACATCTTGCGTTGCACATCACTAAGGTGTTCCCCGGCCTGTTCCCGGGCCTTGAGGTTGCGTGCCCACTGCTTAGGGTCAAGCTGGTTGCCGCGCACAAAGGCTTTGAGGCCGTCACGCGCCTTGTTGACTTCCTCACGCGTGACTTTGCGGGGTGGCTCGGTGTTCTGCGGCCGGTTTGACCTTGAGGCCAAGTGCCGGTGTTGCTCGTCAGTGATTTGAGGCCATAAGTGCATTGGTGACCACGCGTGTGCTGAACAAAGCATGTCAGGGGCAACGCTCCATCGGTTTGGGCACTCATGCGCCTTGCACATGTTCGCCCGCTCTTGTCGGGCATCATCGTTTTCACGGTCGGCAAAGGGTTTGATTGGTTTGGCAAAGCTCATTTGTTGTACTTCCCGTCAATAATTTTTTGGAAATTGGTGGCGTTGACAATCCACTCAAGGTCAGGACGCCATACGCGCCCGTTTGTCTCAAAGCCTTCCGCCAGCTTGGTGTCCTGTGCAATGTAGCCAAAGAACCCATCCCACCACTCAAGACCCTCTTGCGTGTTCGTGTACCCCTTCGGGCTGTATGCGGACGGCTTGGCCGCTTGCGCCCAACGCTGGCGCATGTTTGCTCTGCGGGAACCCTCCCACAGCCTTGGCTGACTGAGGTGCGGCAAGTGTTTTTTCCACAAAGCCAAAATTTCCTGATACGGGCAAGGCGGGAACGCAGTTCCTGACAAAGAGGCTTTAGCCTCTTTAACTTGGTTCTCGGTTCTCGGTTCTCGGTTCTCGGTTCCTATTGGCCCCTGATATGGGGTGGCATTAGGGGGGCTATTGGGGGGGCTATCCTCATTGGACTTTCCCCACCTTTTTTCGGCTCCCCTTTTCCCGGCTTCGGTAAACCAGCGGAACTTTTCAATCTCAGCATCGCACCGGGTTTTGTGCCAGCAGTCATCGTCCGACAGAGTGAAGAACTCTTGCAAGACTGAGGCGACAACCTCAATGTGCATGGGCATCCTGACTCGCCGGGCAACCCCGGTTGGGTCGTTGGGAATAGGGCATTCATTGGTGTAGTACAGGTCAAGCAGTCGCCTGTACGCAATGTCTTCCTCAATGGTCAAGTGGGCCGTGTCAGCAACGTAGTCACTGACATGGAAAGGGTAGTGGAACAAATTTCACCTCATCATGGTGTGCGGCATCACAAAGAACCAGCACGGCAGGACGGTGATGAAACGTCTTTTCAGGGGCTACCCTAGCCGGTGGCCTCTGTATTTTAAGCTGGCTTATGTCAGTTGGCAAACCACTCAGGTCGAATTACTCTGAGTTGCCATTCCCGGGCTTGAGGGATGGACTCGCCCCACATGCTGATTGCGGCCTGACTGATGCCAAGCAGTGCGGCAAGGGCACTGACGGAACCGGCCTTGGTGATTGCGTCTTGTTTTTTCATGACCCGGATTGTGCCGCAAGTTGGCTTAAAACTTCAAATTTGCCCCAACACGAAATTGCGGGATGGTGTTTTCTGGCTGCGATTGCGTTTATCCGCACCCGGTTGTTCAAGCCACCCCCTCAAATTGCACCTGCATGCGATTTGCTGTGTTCTTGCGTGCCGACAAAAAGTGACACCAAATGTCGTTGACAAACATAACCCTTCGTTTTGGTTGGGATTAAAAATAGTTCTTTTAAGCCCGCTTAATTTCCGTCAGAATTCTTTTCATGCCCCGAACGTCTTGGGGTCTTTTGAAGGAAACTGAAATGAGCAAGCCCACAATCTCCCGCCTGTCTTCCGGCCTGTATTACTTCACCGGCCACATTGCTGACCAACTGGTTCAGTACAGCATCCTCAACACCGCTGGCGTCTGGACACTCACCAAGACATACGGCCAAGGCCCTGAGTTCTACACAGGCTTCCCCACAAAGCGTGCCGCCATTGCCGCATTGACCGCATAAGGGGAACACCATGAAATACCGCAACGAACCCATCATTGTTCAAATCGTCAAACTCGACATGCCGCTTGTTGAAGTTGGCGGCAAACGATTCGACACACTGCGTGAGGATTTTTATGACAACGCAGTCAATTTGGTGAACAACAACCGCAAGCCCACCCCAATTTTTTCCCCCTATGACATCGCCCTGTCCGGTGGCGAACCATTTGCCAACTGGCTGTGAAAGGAAGCACCATGAAATACGTCTTTGTTGTCATCGCCAAAAGCGGCTTCATTTTCGGTGTGTACGCCAACCGGGCTGACGCACAAACTGTTTTCCACTCGCTGGCGGACATTCACCCTGACCTGCGTCTGTCGCAAGAACCCTTGTTGCAAAAAGCCGCTCATTACATGCCCTGATGACCCGGCTCACAGCCTCTTACGGGGGCTGTGGGACGCGCCAACCGGAACGTCACAACCCGCCCGCAAGGGACTTTTCAAAGGAAATTCAAATGGCTCACTTAATCGAAACCAACACCAACACCGGCAAGTCTGAAATTGCTTTCATTGGCAACGTGCCTTGGCACGGTCTTGGTCAAGCACTGTCCCCCAACGCCCCCATTGAGGTCTGGAAAACTGAGGCCGGTTTGGACTGGCAAGCTGAGGTGGCCCGCGCCATGTTCATCCCTGAGTTGGGTGGCGTGGCTCACCCCGTCCCCGGCCGCAACGTGGTGTACCGCAGTGACACGCAAGCCCCCTTGGGCGTGGTGACTGACCGCTATCGCATCCACCAGCCCGGTGAAATCTTGGACTTCTTCAACACCTTGGTGCAGTCTGCCGGGTTCAGCCTTGAGGTTGCTGGCGCAATCAGTGGCGGCAAGCGCATCTGGGCACTTGCCAACGTCAACCGTGAGGCTTGCGTGTTGGGCGATGACGCTGTGCGCGGCTACCTGCTTCTGTCCACCAGCTTTGACGGCTCAACCGCAACCGTGGGCCAGTTCACCAGCGTCCGCGTTGTGTGCAACAACACCCTGTCAATGGCTGACCGTGAATCAGCCCCATCCCGCGTGTCTATCACTCACGGTGCGCGTTTTGACGCAAGCCTGATGCGTGACAAGTTGGGTCTGGTCGTTGGCGGCTTTGACGGCATGATGGACAACTACCGCAAGCTGGCCCGCCAAGGCGTCAGCACCGCGTTTGTCAAAGAGTACCTGACCACCCTGTTCCCTCAGACCAAGCAACTAGTCAAGGTTCCCGGTGTTGAGGTCAAGCAAGAGGTTTGGGCTGATTCCCGGGCATACAAACAAGTGCTGGCCCTGTTTGACGGCAAGGGCATGGGCGCAGACCTGCCCGGCACTCACGGAACCCGTTGGGGCTTGCTCAACGCCATCACGCAGTTTGTTGACCACGAACGCGGTCACAACACCGACACCCGGATGACCAACGCTTGGTTTGGTGATGGCAACCGCCTCAAGTCACAAGCCGAAACCCTGCTGCTGTCCGCCTGAACTTAACCCGCCCCCTCCGGGGGGCTGAAAGGAACCCAATGAACATCCTCAAACGCTTTGCTGTCTGGCTCATTCAAGGTCTGTTGAGTGCCGCCCTGCTCATCCTTTTCGTTGTCTTGGTTGCTGAGTGGGCCGCTGGCTGTGGCGAATCCTATGTTGACGCCAAAGGCAAGACCCACGTTGGTGAATGCATCTTCCTTGACCGGGGGAACAAATGACTGAGTTCAGCACACACGTCTGCGGCATCCCTTGCATTGTCCGGGTGCTGGAGTGGGAAGCCTTTGTGCCTATGTCCACACGCGGCCATCCCGACAACTGGATGCCAGAGGAAGGGGGCTATGGCTCTTGGGAAATTCTGGACACCCGGGGACGCCCCGCCCCTTGGCTTGAACGCAAGATGAAGCAATCTGACATAGACGCCCTGTCATCTGAGGTCTATGACCAGATGGAAAACAACCGTGACGATTTTTAACCCTGAAGGAAAAACCATGACTGAAAACAACCGTGACGAACAACCAGCAGACCCCATGCTGTTTGCCGCCTTCCTCCGCGCCCAACGCAAGTTTGGCAAAGCCCTCAAGACCAGCGACAACCCGCACTTCAAAAGCCGGTACGCAGACCTTGCTGAGTGCGTTGAGGCCGTGATTGACGCCCTGCACAGTGAGGGCTTTGCCTTCACGCAGTTCACAGAACGCGATGACAAGGGCGCATTTGTCCGCACCGTGCTGCTTCACGAATCAGGCGAACTGCTGACCCTTGGTGAGTTTTGGGTTCCGTCCCCCAAGCATGACCCGCAAGGCTTTGGCAGTGCGCTGACGTATGCCCGCAGGTACAGCCTGATGAGCGCAATGGGCATGGCCCCGCAAGACGATGACGGAAGCATTGCCAGCAAGCCCAAGGCATACGCAGTGGACGAAACCGTGATGGCGGATTTGCTGTCTAGCATTGGCGCGTCCAGTGATGAGAAAAGTCTGCTCAAGGCTTACACGGACGCCTTCAAAGCAACCAAGGGTGACGCTAACGCGCAGAAACGCATCATTGCCGCCAAAGACGCTAAGAAAACTGAGTTGGGGGTGTCCAAATGATTAAAACCATCAATGCTTTTGTCGTTGCAACCCAAGACCCTTGGGATAAAAAGCCTGTGTTCATGCCTCTTGGGTTTGACCCTCAGAAAATGGGAATGGACCACTATGTTGTTGTGGCTCAGACGTCATTTGAGGTTCACATTGCGGATGACTTTGACATGCGCCCGCATCAGGTCGCCGCTTTGGAAAAGAAAAAACGCGATGCTCAAGCCGCGTTTGCGGCCAAAGTCAAAGAAATTGATGACCAAATCAACAGCCTGTTGGCTATCGGAACAGCAAAGGTGGTGGACGATGGAACAGCGAACTGACGAATGGTTCAACGCCCGCTTGGGCAAGGTCACTGCGTCCCGCGTTACGGACGTGGTGGCCCGCACCAAGACAGGGTATGCCGCAAGCCGCGCAGACTACATGGCCCAACTCATTGTTGAGCGCATGACGCAACAGGCCGCAAAGTCATTCAGCAACGCCGCAATGCAGTGGGGCACTGACACTGAGCCACTGGCCCGCGCCGCGTATGAGGCTGAACGTCAGGTAATGGTCGATGAGGAAGGGTTTGTTGACCATCCCGAAATCGCCAACGCTGGCGCATCGCCCGATGGCCTTGTAGGGTCGGATGGGCTGGTTGAAATTAAGTGCCCGAACACGTCAACGCACATCGAAACGCTGCTGACCCGGGCTGTTCCCAAAAAGTACCTTGACCAGATGATGTGGCAGATGATTTGCACAGGCCGTCAGTGGTGTGACTTCGCCAGTTATGACCCCCGGATGCCTGACCATCTTCAACTGTTCATCAAGCGCATCCCGTTTGACGCGGAATACGCCAACACGCTCAACACGGAAGTGTCCAAGTTCCTTGAGGAAGTGGACGCCACCATTGAAAAACTCAACAACCTGAAAGGCAACCATGAGTAAAACACTGCGAATTGTCAAAGCCGCCACCGGTTCCTACACGGACAAGGACGGCAAAACCAAATACCGATACCGCACCATTGGTAGCGTCATTCAAACGCGCACCGGGGAAATGCTTGTCATTGACCTGATGCCTTTGAACTGGGACGGCAAAGCATTCCTGAATGAACCTGAACAGGAAGGCGGCAACCGCTCACAAGCCCCCGGCAACGGGTTTAACGACATGGATGATGACATTCCATACTGAAAGGAACTGACATGAAAAAAGCACTGATTGGCGTGTACCTTGCAACCCTCGCAACCCTGACTTGGGCAAGCTGCACCACCCACACCTACATGCTCAACGGTCGCACCGTGACCTGCACAACCTGCTGTTATGGCAGCAACTGCACTACCAACTGCTTCTGACAAACCGGGGGCTTCGGCCCCCACATCAAGGACAAGACATGACACCACTTATCAAAGAAATGATTAAGCTGACGTCTGTTTCTGGGCTTGACCCAACACAGATGCAATGGTTTGACGTGACAGGCGCAGTCAAAAAACACACGGGCATCAATGCGAAACATTATTTATTGCATCCGGCCCCATACAAAAACATGATGCTTTGTGTCAGAACTAACCAAGCTGACTTTATGCTGTCTGTGCTTTCTGAAACTCACGCAACAATCGTCACCGGATGGGCGATGTACTCTGACGGCTACCAAGCACTTGGTTCGTTTTTGTTTTCAGAACATGAAGGTGAGGCAAAAGCTGGCCCTGTTGGTGAACCAATAGACCCTCAACATCAGCATTCAATGGTGTCTATTGTTGCCATGTTTTACGCGTCATTGGATATGCCGGTTGAATCATATTCGCCAGTGCCCCGAAAAGGCAATGCAAGCCGAATCAAACGCGGTCTGAAGCCTGTGTATGACTGGCACACCGTTTTGATTGAGCCACCAAAACAAAAAAATGAACCGCAAGGCGGAACGCACGCCAGCCCAAGGCGGCATCAGGTTCGCGGTTACTGGCGCACATACAAATCCGGGAAACGCGGATGGGTGAAAGAATGCTGGAAAGGTGACGCCAGCATAGGCAATGTTTTCAAAGACTATGAAGTAAAGGACAAAATATGACAGACCTCATCAAGCTCATCCACAAAAACCGTGAACAGTTTTCTGCTGAGTTCGTGGACTGGTTCCCCAAGAACGAACACGTGTGGAAGGCGTTTGTGCGCGAAACCAACAAGGTGATTGCCGTTGGCTTCAAGCACTATTCCGCCCGCACCATCATCCACGTCCTGCGCCATCACTCAGCGATTGAGGAAAGGGGCACGGGTTGGAAAATCAGCAACAATTCCAGCCCGTACCTTGCCCGCTTGTTTGCGCTGGCGTACCCGCAATTTGCTGAAATCTTCCAGTACAAGCAGACGCCCAAGGCCGAACGCGACAACTGGATTCACAAACGCAACGGGAACCTTTTCAAATGAAACAAGCCATCACCTACCTTTTTTCAACCCTGCTGACTTTGGCCTTTGTCGTGCTGCTTGGCCTCATCGCCCGCATTTATTGGCTGGCTTTTGGGTTGGGATGGGGGTTGCTGTGACCCCGGGGGCAATCGCATCACCTGCGCACGATTTGGTGTGCCCTTGCCCCCTCCCGGTTTCAGACGTTGCGTTCAAAGTGCGGGCAGTCAACCAGTGACTTGAAATTCCCGCCCCAACGGTTCTTGGGGTGAAGGCTCTCCCAGTACGCGCCAACAGGGGCCAACAAGCCTTTGTCCCAAATGATTTTTCCGTCCTTGAAAAAATTGAGGTCGATGGCGCACCGCTTGAGGTGAATGCTGTTCATCGTGTTACTGCGTCCGGCATTAACGTGGATGGCTTGTTGCTCAGGCGTCCGGGCAAGTTCCCCGCCTGTGACCATGAAGCCCTGCTCAGTAGCAAACTGAATCAGCTTGCAAGCGTCCAACAGGAAGGCTGCTTGTTCTTGGCTCAGGCTCATTCCTTGTTCCCCTTGCGAATGTCCATGATTTTCTCAACCGTGCGGCCACCAAAGTAGGCGGTCATCACCAGCATCCCCCATTGGCCCAACAGTTGCACGTAGGATTCTTGCACCTGAATTCCTGCCGCGCTGAGTGCCGCAAACAGCAGGTATGCCGTCAGGATGTACACCAGCGTCATGGGCCGGATGTTTTTGGACAGCCAAGAGTCAGACCCCATGTCAGATTTCCACCGGTCGCTGACGTTGTTTTCTTGGTTGGCTTGTGCGGCAAGCAATGCCCTCAGTTCCTCTTGCTCAATCCGCGCCTTCTCAATGCCCAACTCAAGCAACCGTTCCTCATGGTCATACTGCAACTGGCGCAGGGTTTCCACCTCAGCCGGTGTTGGGTTGTCGGAAATCTTGACACCCAACTTGTCCTCAACAATCTGTTTCCCTTTGGCCTGAATCGCGCTTGCCAACAGGCCAAGGCCGTTTTGAGCAAGCGTTCCAAGCAACGCGCCAACTATTGGAATCATGTTCAACCTTTCAATTCAAACTTCAGGTTTACGTGACGGGGGTACTGGACAACCCGCTCCCCTTCCGGGCATTTGTATTTGATCGTGGCAAGCAACGTGGCTTTCCCGCTGGCAATTTTTTCTTTGCGAATCATTGTGAGTTCGTATGTGAACGTGTCAATTTCTGGCCCAGCAGGGCCGCTAAATTTGCTCGCGGTTGTGGTTGCCTCATGCACCATGCCCGAAGCATCGCGGATGCTTGGGGTAAAACTTTCAACAGAACAGTCATCGCGTTTTTTTATTCTTGCGACCGTCACGTTGATGGGCTTTCCCTCGTCAGCAACTATGCGGAAATGCTCTGGTGCCCATTCCAAAATTGCCCTATCAAACCAACCAAATTTGTCAGCAAGCGTGTATCCGCCACCCAAGGCGGCAACACTTGCGGCAACAGCACTGATTGTTTTTGTCACGTCAATCATTGCTCTTACCGCCCGATGTGTGGCGTAATTGACGCCCAAATCACACCAGCCATGCCGACAAGCATCACGCCGCAAGCCTTGATGATGACGCCCTCAAGCCGCTTGAGGCGGGCGTTGATTTGTTCATACCGCATGGCGCAGACTTCTTCATGCGTGTCCAGCCGTGCCTCTGTTGCGTTGATGGTTGCCATTTTTATTTACACCCGCCAAATGAAATCAATTTTTCTTTGAGTTCGTCAACGCTTGTTGCAATATCAATTTCCTGTTGAATGGTTTGATATTTGTCGCGAATAGCCTGACGTTGCGCTTCAACATCTTGCCCAGATGTTCCGGGAATTTGCTTTGCAATGAGTTCATCCAGAGGCGCAAATTCTTGTGCCCGCGTTTCTCTGCGAATGCGATGAGCAATCACTTTTGCTTTATCAATGTTGATAGAAATCATTCTGTGTACTCCCAAGCATTGCGAAATGTCCGGTCACTCGGAATTTCTGAAACGTCCACGATTTTGTAAGGCTTGCCAACCGGAACATCTTTGGCGGCAATTTCCTCAATCGTCAAGCCGCATTCAGCGGCAGGTACAACAACAGCAACACCGCCATCGTCATTTGGGTAAATAATTCGTTGATTCATTTTTTGGCCTCATCTAAAACACGCTACATAAACAGACGCTTGGTCAACAAATGTTGTGCTGCCCGGCAAACCCGTTTGCATCCTAAAAGAACCCACAAACTTTGTGTTGCTTTCTGGCGCAAGAGTTGGCGCGCCGTTTGCGGACAAACCAATTGTGACGTTGTTTCGTTGGTTGTCTGAAGGCGCAGCATTTGCCACGACAGCGTAATTCACGTCTGGCATTGCGGTAGTAAAGTTGGGCGTGTAATCGCCGGTGCCGTTATCCGTGATGCTGCTGACGTTGCCGCTTGCGCGAATCGTGACTGTGCCAGTTCCTTGAAAGTTGACCCATGCGCGCGCTGAGTAAGACGGTGCGGAACCGCTGGCCGTGGAAAGTGCCGCAACGCTCAAAGTTCCGCCAAGCGTCAAACTCCCGGATGTTGTGACGGTTCCTGACAAGGTAAGCCCGGAAACAGTGCCAGTGCCAGAAACCGATGTGACTGTGCCGGTGCCAAAGCCCGCACCGTTGGTCAACTGGTTCGTGTTTGTTGGAATTGTGAACACGCCAGTAGTGCTGTTGTACGCGCCGCTTCCCGCTGTAAAACTGACAGCAGACCTTGCGCCAGCGGTCGTGATGTAGCCGCTTGGGTTGCTTGCGGCATATGCGCCCAAGTTGGTCAAAGCGTTTGCCGCCGTTGTTGCGCCCGTGCCGCCGTTTGCCACGGCAACAGTTCCGGTCACGTTTGCCGCTGTGCCGGTGGTGTTTTGGTTGAGCGTTGGAACATCTGCGGCAACCATTGCTCGGAATGTAGGGACACCCGCCGCGCCGTTGGGGGCCGCAAGAAAAGTGTTTGCGGTCTGTGATGCAAAATTGGATGGGGTGACAGCAAGGGTTCCGCCCAAGGTCAAGTTGCCGCTGGTCGTGACCGTGCCGCTCAAAGACAAGCCGCTGACGGTTCCTGTGCCGCCAACGCTTGTCACTGTACCCGTGCCGGGAGTGTAGGCCTCCCACGCCGTGTTACCCGCATTCACGCGAACAGATTGCCCTGCCGCTGGTGTAACCGTTGTGTATGTGTTTGCAGCGTTTGCAACTGAAATCGAACGGGCCGCAATGGTAGTCAACCCTGTACCGCCGTTGGCAACTGCCAAAGTTCCGGCCAAGGTAATTGTGCCGCTTGTGGTTATCGGGCCACCGCTCGTGGTCAAACCAGTTGTGCCGCCAGAAACCGCCACGCTGGTGACTGTGCCGTTGCCACTTCCTGTTCCCGCGCCAATGGCTGTTCGGAATGTTGCCGCGTCCAGCGATGACACTGTGTTGTCTGCGTTGAACCGGGGAAACGCGATTGCAGCCACGTTGGCAAGGGTGAACAGATTTCCGCCAAGAGTCGTGGCCCCAAGGTTTGTCCGCGCCGCCGCCGCCGTGGTTGCGCCCGTGCCGCCGTTTGCGACAGCGACAGTGCCTGTCACGTTTGCGGCCGTCCCGGTAGTGTTTTGGTTCAGTGTCGGAATGTCAGCGGCCACGATTGCCCGGAATGTTGGAACACCAGCTGCGCCGTTTGGTGCCGCCAGAACCGTGTTGGCCGTCTGACTGGCAAAGTCGGATGGCGTGACTGCCAGCGTGCCGCCAAGCGTCAAGTTGCCGCTGGTGGTGACGGTTCCGGTTAGTGTCAGTCCACTGACACTACCTGTTCCGCCCACGCTTGTGACTGTTCCGCCGCTGTTGGTATCCGTCCAAGGCACGTTGACCACGCCCTGACCCGCCGCGTTGACTTGCAAAGCGTAGCTGCGGGACGCCGTTGCACTTACTGCGTTTGCCGCCACGGTTTGCTGTGTGTTAGAACCCAACTCAATCAAACCAAGCACAGTCGATGTTGCAAGGCTGTATGTCGTGTTGACGCTTGAAATCGTGAAGTTGGGGTAAGTTCCGGTGATGGTTGTCGCGCCCGCCCCCGTCAGCGCAACCGTCTGGTCTGGTGCGGTGTTGGCAATCGTGATGCTGCCCGCGCCGTTGGTGACGCTGACGCCAGACCCTGCGCTGATGTTGGCGTTTTTCCAGACTGCTGTGGACGCGTCATAAATCAGCGTGTTCCCGGATGCCGGGCTGGTGATAAGAACATCGTGCAGTTCGTCCAGTTCGTATCCGTTGTTGACCTTGATGTAAATGGAACCCACGCTTGCGTGAACGCGCTCAACAAATCCAACAATCACCAGTTGGTCAGGTGCTGCCGGTTTGGTCGTGGTGTATGCGCCCGCCGTTGTCGGTGACAGATACAGGGTTTGACCCGCCGTCAATGTGCTGGTGTCAATTTGCGGAATTGGGCCAGTGGTTTGAACCCATCCTTCTGCGCCGTTGGCAATGGCTTCCGCGACAAATCCAATCGTGTTGGCCGATGTGGCTTCCGCGTTTGCTCTTGCCAGCCGCACGTCAATGCGGTTGCCTTGCGCTCCAACAATGTAGACCACCTGACCCTTGCTCATGGCCGCGCCGGAACCGTTGTACACGCGGGCAAATTCCTGTTGGCCGTAGTAGTAGGTGACGTTGCCGCCCTTCAAACCCACGATGGGCGTGCCATAGCCGTCATCCCAAGCCTCACGCCCCACTGCGTTTGCGGGTGCTGTTGCCGCCGTGTCAAGGTCAAAGTAGTCCGCCTTGAGGCTGGCGGTGTCCATGTTGCCTGTGTCATCCAGCGTTGCGGTGCTGTTTTGCACCAGCTTGCCGGTTGTGCCGTCAAACCGCACCAGCGCGTTGTCGGTGGCTGATGCCGGGCCGACAACATCCCCGGAACCTGCGCCGCCGCCCAACTGGACAACGGTTCCGCCCGCGTTCTTGGAATAAATTTTCTGGTCAGCAAGGTTGACCGCCAGTTCACCAACTTGCAAATCTGTGGACAGGGGCACTTTGCCCGCCACCGATGACCGCTTGACAATAAGTGTGTTTGCCATGTGGCGTCCCCTTTCAGGCTATGTAGCCGGGTGTTGAATCAGAATGTGCCGCCGTCAATCGTAATGCCGTCAAAGGTGGTCAGGTTCGTGATGCTGCCGCCAGTGATAGCAACGCTTGCCGCGTTTTGCGTTGACATGGTTCCAAGGCCGGACACTTGCGTGTTGGCAATGGCAATGGCTTGTGCAGACAACGCGGTCAGTTGGCCCCGTGCGTTGACGGTTGCGGACAAAGTTTGTGATGCCGCGCCGTAGCTGCCCGCCGTGACTGCCGTGTTGGAAATACTGAACACTGTTCCAGTGAGCGTCAAGCCTGTTCCAGCACTGTAAGTGCCCGCGCCGCTGAACTGCGCCCATGTCACGTTGGTTGTGCCAAGCGTGCCGCCTTGGTTGACGGTACAGACCCAACCGGTGTCGGCTTGCGTTGTACCTTGCTCAATAAACGTGTATGCGGAAGGAAACTCAGCCCAAGCGTCCATGTCAGATGAACGCGCCCAAGCTGTTGCGCTTGCAACGTAAATGCCGTTGGCAGATTGCGTGGTTTGGTTTTTCACCAGCACTCGGTCGCCAGCCGCAACCGTGACGCCGTCAACGGTCAACAAGCCGCTCAGGGTCGCAATGTTGGCTGTTGTTGCTACAACGCAAGATGCCTTTGTGTCCAGACCTTGTGCGGTGCTGTCCACATACTGTTTTGTTGCAGCATCTTGAGCGTTCACCGGGTCAGCAAGGTTGGTCAGGTTTTGGCTGTTGAAGCTGAACGCTGCTGTTGGCACTGCCAAGTCGCTCAGGCTTGCTTGTGAACCAGCGGTCGCCAAGCCTTTGGCGTTGATGGTTATTTTGGTGTGCGTGCCCACGTTGCTGTTGACGGTCGCCAGCGTACCAGTGCCGGTGACGTTGGCAGTTCCGTCAAATGAGCCGCTGGTGTAAGCCAAGTCACCCGTGATGGCGATTGTCCGGCCTGTTGCCAGTGCCGTAGCTGTTCCCGCGTTGCCGGTGACGGAACCCGCAATGGTGTTGCTGAACGTCTTTGTCCCGCCAACGGTTTGGTTGGTTGACGTATCCACAAACGCGCCATTGCCCGCAATAGGGATGATGCTGGTTGCGCTTCCGCCCGCCCCGCCTGTGCCTGTGCCGTAGTACAGGATGTTCGTTTGTTCGTTGAACGCCAGTTCAGCGTTCTCAAGGGTTGTAGGTGCGCCAGCACCGCCACCGTTTGCTCTGCGCTTAATGCGAATCGTGTTTGCCATGATGCTGACTCCTTAAAAATTGCCGCCGTCCGTGATTTCCACTTGAGGCACGTTTGTCCACTCGCTGCCCACAAACATCAAGGCGTCATAGTTGGACGGGGTTGTTACGTTGATTGGGTATCCGCCGATTGCGTTTGGCCCCGGTGGTCCAGCCACGCCGCGATTCAGGTTGATGACCTGCCTTGCTTGTGGCGTAACTTGGATGTTGACTGCCGAACCAGACTGAATGTTGGCAGTTATGTTGTTCCCGTCTTGGACGTTGACCGTGGTGCTGTTCGGGATGGCCTCAACCGTAATTCGTGCCATGTGGTTTCCCCTTACACCTTGACTATTGCATCAGACCTGACAATGAAGAACAGGAAAATGATGTTGTCCTCAGCCGGGATGGTTACACCGACAGCCGGGAAGCTGATTTTGATGCGCCCGGAAAAACCCGCCCCGTTCACGCTGTCAATGCTCATTGCAGCTTCGGTTGAAATTAAACCCCAAGACGTATCGTCAATGACCAGCGTAAATGTGCCGGATGCGTCCACCCTGTTGATAATTGAGAGTGGGACAGGGGTAGGTGCAGGGACGTAATCGGCAACGTCAAAAGACAGGCCGTAGCGCGTGTCCTTGACGTTGGAAAGGGTTCTGCGGACGATTTGAGCGTCAATCGTTGCGCCTGAAAGGTTGACTGGGGTGATGTTGTCATCGCCGGTCAGCGCAAGATTCCAGAATGTTTTTTGCTGCCAGACAAGTTCACCGGCAATGATAGGGTTATCAAAGCCCGAAACCTGCGTGAGCGAATTTTTGTTGAAGACTGCCATGACTTTCCCTGTTCTCAGGTGGTAACGCGCCCCATGAACTTACAGGGCACGGTCTTGTTTTGTCTTGTGTAAATTATCTCATGAGGGCAAAAATCTTATCAAGATATTCGCACCCACAATGTTGTCAGGTTTTGAGAAACTGAGCTGTTAAGGGAATACCCCATACAACGCCAAGTTCCTGATTGAGCCGAACCCACGTTGTTGCCTGATGCGTTTGAGGGTTTAAGGTCAACACCTGAAACGGTTGCGCCAAAAGTAATTGGGCCTGTTGCGCCATCGTATCGGGCCATCATGTAAGTGCCAATTCCTCCTGCGGTTGTTGATATACCCGGTGGAGCCGCAGAAGTCCATGTTGTGCCGTTGCTGGTCAACAAATTGCCACTTGCGCCCGGTGCTACAACTTGAGGGCTTGAGCCGCCGTTGCCAAGCAATACGTTGTTGGCTGTCAGCGTTGTGGTTCCAATCCCTCCGTTTGCCAATGGCAGGGTTCCAGACACGCCCGCAGTTAAGGAAACCTGCCCGCTGGTGTTGACGTTGTTTCCTAAAAGCCCAAGGTTAAGTGCTTGCGTCATTTACGCTGCTCCTGTTCGTTGATAAGTGGTTTGTTGAAGCACAGTGTTGTTTGTGTCGGGCGTGTAAGACAAAGCATAGACGCCAGTTGAGGTTGTGTAATCGGTTCCTTGGTCAATCAATGTTCCGTTCAGGTACAACTCAAAGGCGTTGACATCGTAGCTGAATGAATAGTTGGTTGTTCCTACCACGGTGTTTGTTGTTCCTGTCTGGGAAGCCCCGACTGGCGTGGTCAGGATATTTTCCGCAAATTGTATGGTTGTTACAAGCCCGCTTACATTCTGCAAGAAGCTCAATGTTGTAGTCAAGTCATAGTCAAGGTCATTGACCGCCGCCCCGTTCAGGAACAATTTTTCATAGCCTGAGCGATATGCCCACTCTGTTGGCGTGTACAAAGATTCATTGGTCAAGTTTGACGTCCAACGGCTAAACGGTCTGTATGCTGACAATGCCGCCCGATATTGATACAAAGCATTGCCCGCCGTGACGCCACTCAATGTTGTTGTAAACGTGATTGTGCGCGTGACGTAATTGATGGTTGAAATTGTGTATTGCGTAGGTGTGCCCGTGTTGGCAAACGTGATTTTGTCCCCGGCATACATTTTTTGATTTGGCAGAGATGAATTGGTGTACACAATAGAACTGGCCCCAACAGTCTGAACAATCAGGCTTGTGTTGGCAAAAGTAATTCCGCTGGCAACTGCGCTCAAGCTAATGATGGTGATAATCGTTCCCGCCGCGCAAGCTGTGCCAAGAGTGATAGTCGTGGCCGCTTCTGTGTATTCCGTTTCGTCCAGCAACATCCCGTTGCGGAAGACAAAGCATTGACCCAAGATGTAGTTTGCGCTTCTTGCTGTTGGCGTGAACACGGTCTGTGACGCCGTTGCTGCAACCTCATACATCGTGTAATTGAAATCATCAGGCGAAACAAAGCCAAGCACGCGGCCATATTTGTCGATGGTCAGTTGTGCCACTGTACTGGTTTTTTGTGACAAACCATTGCCAAAATTCAGAAGCGTAGCAAGTTGCGCCGTAATTCTTCCGTCTGCGCTGTTCACAATTGAAAGGGTTCCGGCATCAACTTCAGTTGAAGACGTGCCGGTGGAAATAAGTTGCCCTGTGCGGGCGTCAAGGTCAATGGTGTTAGTTCCATCAGGCAATGCTGACCAAATTGTTGAGTCATACAAAGACACGGTGGTTGGGACAAACGCCGCTGTGCCCGCCGCATAATTAGCAAAGTCTGTTGCAAAGCTAAACTTGCGTCCAGTTCTGTTGCTGAACGCAAGAAACACGTTTGTTCCAAATGTTGGCTGCGCTAAATACCAAGTGTAGTTTGCCGGGTCGCTTGAGTATGCCGGTGTGGTGTCTGTGTTCCACAGGCCGAAATATGTCTTGCCCCTTGGGTTGTCAGAAATTGCTGTGCCCGTAATGCTTGTTGCGTATGCCACCACGATGTGCCGCCCGGTAAATTGGAATGTGGTTGGCCTCCACTGAAGCACTGAGCTTGCCGCGCTGAATTGACTTGTCCCGATACTGTTGACCATCCTGACAAAAAAATACCAATTCCCTTGTGGAATGTTTGTCAGAGTAACTAATCCCATGCTTGAGCCGGGCGTGTATGGATTGCCCGCCGCCTTAACTTCAGTTGTTCCAGCAAATATGCGTTGAGCATCAGAAGGTGTGCTGAATGCTGAATACCAGACTTCAGCGTATTGACTCACGCCGCTTGATGCCGCCGTGACCGACACGCTGAATGACGGGTTGGCAATGGTTGGATTTAAATTGACCACCACTGGCGCATATACAGTTCCAAATACCAACGGTGAAGGAATACCGGTGTTGGGGGCTGGCGTGAATTGCGTAATTGGCGCATCGTCATACACGCTTGCGTTGTACTCCATTAACGTCAAAGCTGCTGTAATTTGCCCGTCATCAGTGAAAGTTTCTGTGACTTGCGAAATCCTGAACAGCTTGTTTGTCCAGCCGTAGTTGGGGCTGGTCAACGTCACAATGTCGCCCGCCTCAAGTTGCAGACCGGCAAAGCTGATTGTTACCTTGACAATCAAATCTTCACGCCCCGCCTTCAATAGGCGTTGAGCAATGTATTGGGCGCGAACATCGTTGTTCACCAAAGGCAAAGTGACTGATTGTTTGTTGATTGGCTCGTTGGGGTACAGCAACGATGGCGCAACCTGTGACAAGCTGAACACTGCTGACGCAAACGTGTCCTTTTCGCTTCCGTTTGCAAACTTGGATTCAATGATGTTGGGTGTGCTGGACAAATCTGTTGGGTTGATTTGCAATGCCGAAACCATGTTGCTGTCATCAATTAATAGTGCAACAGTGTAAGTCGGCGATTGGACAATGACACCCCACTTGGCAGTCAGTTCGTTGTAACGCAATAAACAGTCACAGGACGCAGCAAGATTCTGCATATTCGTCATTACACTGACCCCGGTGTCAAGCACACCGTCAAACCGGAATCTTGTGATGGTTGCCGAACCACCCGCCGCAGGGGTGTAGGTGAACGCGCCCGCGCAGTACGCATTTAAAGCAGCAAGACTTGTCAAATCAATTTGCGATGCAGGGATGCCTGCGCCGTATCTCGTTGATTGCAGGTAATCACTAAAACAATCACCCGGTGCTGTTCTTGGGTTGTTGACTTGAAATCGAGTTGGTTGAATACCGGTCAAGCCCGCATCTGCGTTGTAAACCAGCTTTACAATCGCAAAAGCGCAGTTGCTCATCAGCTTGGTGTTATCCCAAACGTAGTCCAAATCAATCGCACTCATTACAGTGACTGCGTTTGTCGTGCTGTTTGTTGGCGTGTATGAGCCGTTGCGGTACAAGTAGATGAACAAATTGCCATCCACGTTTGTTTGTGATTCGCCGGTGGACTCGTCAAGCAATGACACAACGCGGGTCTGGTCTGTTCCGTCAAACACGCAACGCTTGCCGCCCCAATACACATTCCCAAAAGTGAACACATCACCAGAAGCTGTTTGCGTGTTTGTAACCTCTGCTAAAGACAAGCAGTAATACATCGTCTGGTTGTCGTTGCTGATTGTCAGGTCGGTTATCACCCCGCCCACAAACGCGCTTCCGTACACAACAGGCAATTTGTTGCTTCCGGCTGGCGGGACTTGTTGTCTGTTGCCGGGGTTGTTTTGTTGAGTGTTTGAGTCAGGCGTAGCCGCGCTTGCAATGATGCGCGACACAACAAGGTTAATTGCGAATGCAGTAATTGCGGCCGCAGCACTTCCCGCGACAAGGCCAAAAACCTGAACAGCAATAATTGAACCGGCCATATCAAATCACCCAAAATTCTTCAAGTTTTGAAAATCCAAACCTGCTAAATTTCAGGTCAGGGCTGTTTGTCATTTTGCCAATGAACGCATTACAAATTCTCCCGGCATCTTTGAGCGCGATTGCCTCATCCAAGTATGCCCGCAACAGCCTATACCCGGCGGTGCTTCCACGATGTTCAGGCTCAACCCAGTAAGCAAACTCCGTCAGCACAAGATGTTTTGGTGACCATATGCTTGGCATCACAGCGGCAATCATCATGCCAACCGCTTTACCTTTGATTTCCGCCAACAGGACAAATCCGCGCCCGGCAATCAATTCATTAAGCATCTGCGTAATGTATTCCTCATCGTTTGCATCGCGCAAAAACTGCAACGGTGTTTCATTTCTGAATTGCCGCAGCATTTCAAGCACTGCCGGGATGTCGTAACGGTTGGCCTTGCGAATCATTCGCGCTTTCCAAACTGATAATTGATGGTTTCAATGAAGCTGACGCGGTTCATGCTGGTGTCACCGGGATTGAAAAACTGCCAACTGTCATCGTTGGTGTAGCGGCCAGCATTTGTGTTCTGCAACGTCAACTGCGTGCTGGACGCGCCAATCTGAATCGTGCCAACAAAACTGCGGGCTTCCTCCATCCAGTTTTCTTGAATGCTGAATGACGTGATGTAGCCGCTGAAAAACTGATACAGGCCACCAGTGCCCCCGGTTGTAATCAACGCGCCGCTTGTGTCAAAAAACCCGTGCCACATTTGAATGTAGGAACCCTTGACAGTGTTGCCCAACACAAACCCAAGCATGGCCGTGTCAATCCCGGTCAACGTCACCGATGTGTCATTGGACGTGCTTTTTATGTCTCGCTGTACGTCACCTACACGCATGAGCGCGCCAACTGCGCTGAATGCGGTAGCGTCAACCGCAGAAACAGTCGTGTCTGAGGCTGCGGTGCAAAACCGATAGATTTGTGCGCCGGTGTTGATGCGTATGAAATCCGCAATCCGGATGTTGTTTGTGTTTGCGACAGGTGCAATGACGTTCATAGAACAGCCTCAAATGCGTTGAACTCGCCAGACCACTGAATGAACGAATCATTGGTGATTGGTTGCAGTGTGTATGTTGGGTAATCGCGCAAGATGACCGGAAACGTCACGCCTGTGTAAGTGCTTCCACCCATGTTGATGGTTGTTCCAAACTGACCTGCAACGCAAGCCACAGGGGACGCAAGTGTTTGAATAAGATTGCGATGCACAGGCACGTTAACTGTTGCCCCGGCTCCGCGCAACACGTTGGTTGTGACAATGTATGCGTACCGCCCAACCTGAACAAAGTCGCCAATGCGAAACAAAAACGCAGCGGACGAAATGGAAGGCAAAGAACCCAACACAAGCACTTTGTTGGCCGATGATGTTTGCCATTGGCAAGCAGCAATTTGACCGGAAGTCATGTCTCCCTGATACCGGATGTAGTTGAGCCAGCCGGTTGAACCAAAATTCAAATACTGCTCAAGGGCTTTGTCCGGGATTCGCAAAGCATTCAAGATGCCACGGCTCTGTGAATACAGCAGGTAATTCATTGGCCGCATCGTGAATTGAAACGGCACAACCGTGATGATTTCACTGGTCAGAATTTTTTGGTTGCGGCTAACCGTCTGCCCAACAAACCGTTGGTCATTGATTGTCACGCTCTCAGTGTTGATGAGGATGGTGTTGAGGCTCATGTTATCGGCTCACTGGCATTGAGCGTTGAGCGGACTGATTTGCCGCCCACACGCCTTGTTTGTTCTTCGCCAAAAATTGCATTGCGCTTTGTGTGTCGATTGCGCTCATGTTTGCAATGTATGGCCCGTTGTACGTCACCCCGCCGCCTCCGCCGCCCATAGCGTCTGCAAGTCTGTTGTTTGGCACTACCGTTCCCGATGAACGCGGCACAAATAATTCCGGGCCTCGTTCTCCAACGATGTAAGGCGTGTTTGCGCTGGCAGGGCCACCTTCCGCCAAAAAGCCGCCAAGGTCTTGATTGCCAAAAGCGTTGCCCGTTCCGAATCCCCCGCCGCCCAAACTGCTAAACATTCCGCCAAGGAATTTCATGGCAGCAGCTTTCATCTGAATGGCAATCAAATCCCGGATGACGCTCAAAGCAAAATCCTTGAACGCAAATTTGCCGGTCTGAACAAACTTGTCGATGGCTGACTCCATGTTGCCCATAACTGATTGGAACGCTTGTTGTCCACGCTCAAACTCTGTTGTTGCGTTTCGAGCCGCGTCTGCCATTGCTTTGAAGAACCCCTCAGACATGGTTCCTTCACGCGTCTGCTTGGTTAACTCGTTGCGCCGCTTGGCAAGGTCAACCGCCTTCTCAGCCAATGCGTTTTCGCGCTTCAACGCCTCCGCTCTTGCCTCCCGGTCAAGGGCTTGGTCAGCATTGATTGCACGAATGGCGTCTTGCCGCTTCCATTCCACTTCTTTGAGTTCTTGGGCAAGCTGCAAATCCTCACCGCGCATATTGCGGCCTTGGAAAACAAGCTCAAGCATTTCCTTGGCCCGGTCAGCTTCCGTGGCGGCAAGGCTTTGGCGTTCAATCTGTGCAGCGTTGCCGCGCTGGTACAGGGTTTCCTGTTCCGCAATCAGGCGGTTGTTTTCTTCGCGCTCCGCCATTTCCACGGCTATGCCGCGCAAAATCAACGCCTGACGTTTTTTTTCTTCTTCCTCAGCTTTTTTCTTTGCTGCTTCGGCTTCTTTGTCGATGCCTTTTTTTACTGTACGCGCTGGTGTTCCGGCAGGTTTGTCTTTGGGTCGGTCAAGGCGTCTTGGGTCATCAAAGTCGCTGACGCCGCCGCCGCGCCCACCGCCGCCACCCATTACGCGCCGCTCAAATTCCTCCAGTTCGCGGGCCTTTTGCTCATTCTTGCGCTCATAGGCTTCATTCAAAGCGCGTGCGCCGGAAAAGTCAAACTTGGCAAGCAGCTTGGCGTTTTCAAACGTGTGCCCAATTTCCCTTGCGATGGCCTCAAACGTGCCCACCACTCGGTTGCCTAGCACCACAACGGTTTCAAACACCGTCCTGAATACGGTTCCCGCGCCTGACATGACTTCGCCCATTCCACCCATGCGCTCAATGAGTGCTTTGATGGTTGGGCCAAGCTCAGTGACAAGCATCACGTTGAAGTCACGCCCCGCTTTTGCAATCGCGTCATAAGCCTCAGCCGCATCTTCAATGGCTTTGGCTTGTGCCGCCGTCACGCCCGCGCCGTTTTCAATTTCGGTGTTGAGGCTGGCAAAGTCAACGCCCTTGGCCGCTTTGCCAAACAGTTCCATTGCCTTCGCGTTGCGCGTCAGCGGGTCTTCCATCTTTGCCAAACCGTCCAACGATTTTGTCAGCAGTTGGTCGATGCTCATCGTGCGCAGGTCTTGCAACGATACGCCAAGCCCCTTCAGGGTTTTCTGAACCTCAAAAGAACCTTCAGCCGCTTTGTCAATGTTAGCCGTGAACGTGGACAACAGCTTGCCCGCGTTATCGGCTTCACCGCCGCTCATAGCAAGGGCGTTGCGCAGCTTCAGGACGGAATCAACCGCAATGTCGTTGGCCTTGGCTGTGTCAACGATTTCGTCCGCCAGCTTCATTGCCTGATAAGTCATCGCCGCCAGTGCGGTCGCACCAACGGTAGCGGTCGTGCGTGCCTTGTCAACGAACGCATCAAGCTGACGGCTTGCTTGTGCCAGACCCTTCTGGAATTCCGCGCTGTCCAAGCCTAACAGCACGCCAAGTCTGCCAATGAAATTAGCCATTCTTCACCTTGAATAAATTTTCGTTGAACCCGGGCGCAGTCGTCATAAACAATTTGAGCGCATTGTTTGCCGCGTCTTTCTGCGATTCCGGGCTTGCCGGTGGCACGATGTAATCATACGCAACACCCAAAATTCTGGCGAGTTTGTAATCAGGCGTGTTGGCGGGCCTCATGTAATTAAACACCCCCGCCGTCAGTTGCCCAAGAATCGTCAGGATTTGAAAGTTGCCAACAACGCCGTCCGCGTACATCGTGGTGATGCGGGACATTGTGACTTCATCAATCTGCGCCAGCGATTCTTCCGTGTGCCCATTGAAGACCATTGCGCATTCAACCTGCGCCCTCAATGAGCCAATCAGTTTCCCCGGTTTTCCTTGTAGGAAGGGCTGATGACTTCGGAAATTTTCTCAATGAGGGTCAGTTGAATTGCCAGCGGAAATTCGGCCTCAATGTCGGCATAGGTAATGTCCGCCATTGTGTCTGCCGGGTTCTCTGGCAACAACAGTTTGATGTACTCGGTGATTTTGGCCTCTGTCATGGCCTTGGTGTTGGCCGCTTCGCGCATTGAACGGCCTTGCACCACAACATCGTCCTCAAGGAACTCAATGCCGGAATCAGGCGTTGCCTCGTGCTTGAACTTCAGAAGGTTTTCCGTCATGGCGTTGTAAAGCGCATCCACAACTTCGGTTGTCGGGTTCATCACGCGCTTGTAGATGCCATCTGATTCCGCCACGGAAGGGATGCGGACTTTGAACGTGTGCCCGCCAAGTTCAAAGGTGCGGGTGAAAATGCTTTCCCGTTTGGTCTGGTACTTTTCGCCAAGGGTTGCTGATAGTTTGCTCATGTCTTATGCTTTCGTGTTTTTAGCCCGGAATGCTGAAATGCGCCGCGCCAGAATTTCCGCCAGCCGCGTCACGGTTGTCTGAGCGTTGTTTTCTAATGCGCCGCGCAGGTACGGTTGGCCCCCGGGCTGTTTGGCCGTCCCGAACTCTTGTGCGATTGCTCTGGCATCGCTTTTGATGCCCATCTTTGCCAGCTTTTTGCCGGATGCCGTTGTGACGGCTGCAATCACCGTGTCTGTTTGTGTGATGTACTTGCTTCTCCTGTCACGCCTTGTTGGGCGTCTTGCCTCAACAATCAATGAGCGTTTCAGGTCGCCGCTGTCTTTAGGCGCGTTGGCCCGGGCCTGTTCAAGCACCGGGCGCATTGCTTCGCGCACTGCCGGGACAAGCACCTTACTTTGGGCCATCTTGTCACCGAACTCCCGCTCAAGTGCTTGGAGGGCTTTGTCAACCTCTCCAATGCCTTCCAGCTTGATGGTGACGCCCATGTCAGGCTCCCGGTTTAATCATCCTGTTGAAAATCTCGTTGTTGAGTTCCTTGACGTACTCAACGATTTCAACAGGCGTCATCTTGTCCGCGTGACGTGCTGCAATTTGATGAACCAGCGTGATGCCGGTCATCTTTTGCTGCATGAACCCAAACCAATGCTTGTGTTCTTTGGCCTGTTCCACAAGGTAATCCAGCAGGTCATTTGTGTCTTGTATTGTGTTTTCTGGCATGGTCAGGCTTTGGCCTTGGTAGGCTTGGGTGGGTTTGCCTCTGCCAACAAGCAAAGGGCGTAGTGGAAACCACTGCCGGGTTCTGCGGTCAGCAGGGCTTCCTGAATTTCAGCGTTGTCAATTTTGTAGTCTGCGGCAACCCGCTGTGGGTCGCCGTAGGTTGCCAAAATCGCCTCAGTTGCTTGTTCAATCGCGGTCATCAGTTGTTGCTCCAGCCGTACTGATTGCCCCGTGGGTGAATCGTGAAGTTGCATTTGGCTTCCGCGTTGGGCTGCGCATCAATCTGGAAGTTGCTGACGCGGGCGTTGAAAGCGTATGCAATGGTGTTTGCGCCGTCAACAGCGGCCACAACGAACGTGCGGTCAACGATGCCGCTTGTTGCGTCAGCGCGAATCTGCAACAGGGCCGCGTCAGACGGGTTCCATGCGGCAGTGATGCTCATGCTGGTTGGTGCGGCCTGTGTTGGAATCTTGTCAGACTGGCGCGAACCCGCCACGGAAAAGTTTGCCACCGCATCGTCTGAACCAAAAGGCGGAACCGCCTCAACAGGAACCAAAATGCCAGCCGTGCCAGTGCCGTTTGCGGCAGTGCCCACGATGGTCGTGACCTGAGCAACCCATACGGACAAGTTGGCCGTGGTCAGTGGGGTGGGCGTGGCGGCAGATTGCATCCACAGGGACGCGCTGAAACCGGGTAGAACCTTTGCTGGAATAGACATGATTGCACCTTATGCGTTGTTGCTCCAACCGTACTGGTTGCCGCGTGGATGGATGGTGAAATTGCACTTTGCCTCAGCGTTTGGTTGCGCGTCAATCTGGAAATTGCTCACGCGCCCGTTGAAAGCGTAGTACACGATGTTTGCACCGTCCTCAGCCTCAATTACAAAGGTTCGGTCGATGATGCCGCTGGCCGCGTCAGCACGCATCAACAGCAGGTTAGTGTCGGCAGGGTTCCAAGCCGCAGTGACGCTGAGACTTGTTGGTGCAGCTTGCACTGGGATTTTGTCGGACTGACGCGAACCAGCAACAGAAAAGTTTGCAACAGCGTCATCAGACCCGAATGCGGGCACAGCCTCAACCGGCAACAGGTTTCCCGTGACGGCCAATGGAGACACGCTAGCAACCAGCGACAGTTGCGCGATTGTCAGGGGTGTTGGGGTTGCGCCGGGTTGCGCGAACAGCGATGCGGAAAAACCGGGCAGGACTTTGTTTGGAAGGGCCATTTTTCAATTCCTCAGTTTGGGTT